>Ga0326728_10000261_pt1 | contig 214027 bp, 164 predicted proteins | sample MB3enrmetagenome_FD_207602 | JGI IMG/M metagenome (GOLD analysis project Ga0326728, IMG submission 207602) | Lab enriched peat soil microbial communities from McLean, Ithaca, NY, United States - MB31MN | ecosystem: Environmental > Terrestrial > Soil > Wetlands > Peat | place: USA: New York...
TCAGCACCACCCCGGCGCTCGGCGCGCCACCCCTCCTCATCTGAGGAGGGGAGTTCTTTAAAGAAACTCCCCTCCTGATTCAGGAGGGGTGGCGCCTGCGCCGGGGTGGTTATCCGCGGTGGAGCGCTTTTCAGCAGCCTGTTCAGCCCCGTCGATTCAGGGCCTTCCCGATTATTCCCACGTGCAAAATACGGGGCGCCGCATTTGCGGCCGGGTTGAAGCCCCGCCCTTCCGTCCGCTCGAAGAAAACCCCCCGATGTGATGAGAAACTCGGGCTAATTCTAACGTGCGTTATGTTCGCATATGACATATATCACAGTATAATACGACATAATATCACTGTTCGTCCGCTTACCATTCACAAATCCTGTCAGGTTTTCCGGCTCAATTTAGAAATTGGAATACGATCTACCAAAAGTCATATCAGCATAGCGGTAGGATTTCGATAAATCGAAAGTAATCACCCTGTTTTCATACAATTAGATAATACTAATATTTGGCCACATTCGTGCTCAAGCATTTTTCATACGGTTGTGCGGTCACGGCATGTGACCGCTAGGCGCAGGTAGTCATTTAACTTTTGAACAGTACAGAATATGCAAGGCTAGCTGGCATCACTCATTCACTCTCTGCCAGCGGAGACGACTTCGAATTTCGAGGGCGTGGATTCTGCATGCAATGCCTATAAGAGTACAACTTCAGAGGAGGCAACATGAGAAAGGTATTGATTGTATTCGGACTGTTTGTCGTTTTAGCTGCTGGCTTCAACCTTTGGGCTCAGACGGAAGCTTCGATTACTGGAACCGTCAATGACTCGTCCGGGGCGGCGGTTCCGGCCGCCAAGGTGAGTGTAACCAACGAAGGCACGCATGGTTTGCGGGTCGTCATGTCGGACAGTGCGGGCGTATATGACGTACCCGCCTTGGTTCCTGGCTTTTACAGCATCAGCGTCGAGGTCAATGGGTTCAAAACGGAAGTTCGCAACCACATCGAGTTGCAGGTGCAGGAAGCAGCGCGTTTGGATTTCGTGATGCAAGTCGGGCAGGTCACGCAAGTCGTTGAGGTTTCGGGCGGTGCGGTGGCGCTTAACACCGAAAACGCCACGGTAGGCTCGGTCATTGAAAACGAGCGAATTGTGGAGCTTCCGTTGGACGGTCGCAACTTCTTGTCCTTGACCGCGCTGGACGCCAACGTTATGTACGGATACTCTCCGGACGTGGGCGCCGCGACCGGCCGTATGGGCGCCAGCAACGTCCGGGTCCAAGAGGACATCTCGGTGGCGGGGGGCCGCCCGGAATTCGACTATTACTCTACCGATGGCGTCACCAATACGGACGTAAGCTTTAACTCCTACACCTTGCTGCCGTCCATCGACGCCATCCAGGAGTTCAAGATCCAGACCGGCGTGTTCCCGGCGGAATTCGGCCGGGGGACCGCCCAGATTAACGTTTCCACGAAGCCCGGCACCAACAACCTCCACGGGTCTCTCTTCGAATTCGTGCGAAATTCTTCTACGGACGCCCAAGCCTATTGCTTCAACTTCACGGGGACTTGCCCTCCGGGAAACATCTTGCACCAAAACCAGTTTGGAGGGGTGGTGGGGGGGCCGGTGTACATCCCCAAATTGTTCGATGGCCGGAACAAGCTCTTCTTTATGTTCAATTACGAGGGCTACCGGTATAGCATCGCCTCGCCCCAATCGGGTATTGCGATGACCCCCGCGCAGCGCCAAGGGGATTATACGGCTGCGGGTGGGGATTACCCTACGCTCTATGATCCCGCCACTCGGGTGTTGGATCCGACGGGGACGATTGTGGAAAGCGTCCAGACGTTTGCCAGTGAATGCGGTGGGGCCAATATGATCCCCAATGGGTCGAATTGCGGCGGGATCCCTTCGCGGATCGATCCCATTGCCATTAAGCTCATGGCCTTCGAGCCCCTGCCCACCACCACGGCGTTGACTGGAAACAATCTGTTTGCCAACTTCCCGGATACCCAGGTGAACAACGAATACACGTTCCGGGGGGACTTCAACCAGAACGCCAATTCCACCTGGTTTGGCCGCTGGAGCCAGACCGGCGAGGTGGGCGCCGCCATCAACGGTCCGATTGATAACCTGAACGACCGCGTCGCCACCCACGCCTATCAATTCGTGCTGTCGAACGTGCGAACCATCAGTCCCACCCTGGTGAACGATTTCCGGTTTGGCTACAACCGGCTCATCAACGGCGTCCTGAACCACAACGCCTACACGGGGATTAATGAGGTTGGCGCGCTGGGTGGCATCGTCGGGGTCGCACCACCCAGCCCCGAGATCTACGGCATACCGGAAGTCGCGCCCACCGACGTGACGGGATGGGGTGACGATGGAGATATCCCCTTCCTGATCTGGGACAACACCTTCCAGTGGGCTGACACGGTAGCGAAAGTTCACGGGAAACACTCCATCCGGTTCGGCGCGGACATTCGCCGTGACCAATTCAACTCGGCGGGCAATTCCTTCATTCGTGGTTCGTTTACCTTCTTCAGTAACGCCGTCACCTCTTCCGGTCCGCCGAATTTCAACGGGGGCCTGGGCTCGGCGGACTACCTGTTGGGCATAGATTCCCTGTTCGACGGCGCCCTGGCCCTGGCGCAGACGGAATTGCGCAACACCTCCCAAGCCTACTTTATTGATGACACTTGGAAGGTTACGCCTAAACTCACGATCAGCATGGGGTTGCGATACGAATATGTTGATCCCTATGTCGAAAAGCACAACAACGACACGAATATCTGGTACCCTCCCCCCAATGAGACAGCGCTGGGTATTGCTAACGTGACAGGTGGGTCGGCGACAGGGGTGCCCCTGTTGGATATGGCAGTGGAGGTTCGCGCGGGGAACGGGCCCTTCTATCAAAACTTTCCGGCGCCTTTTACGTTTGGCTCGGGCCTCATCACCGCCAGAAGCAATGATATTCCCTGCATGCAGAAAGCCTTGTATTGCGTATGGAAGCCGGATTTTGCCCCACGCCTGGGAATTGCCTATAGTGTGACCCCCAATTGGATTATCCGGCTAGGCGGCGGCATTTTCTATACGCAGGACATGAATAACTATATGTTTGATGAAGGACGGAACCTTACGCGGCGCTCCCAGATTTCATATAATGAAGCGGCCCCCAATCTCAGCTTCGAATATCCCGCAGGCCCTGGGGGATCAGCGTCATTTGTTTTTAGCAATCCCTTCACGCTGGCCGAGGGTCCCAACTTGCATACTCCTTACATCTATCAGTACCTCTTCGACGTGCAGCGGCAGCTTACTCCCACCACGATGATCACGGTGGGGTACATGGGTGACATGGGTCACTCCCTCTGGAAATTAATCGATGGTAACGATCCCCCCATCCCTGGTCCTGGCGATGTGACATCCCGGAGACCGTACCCAGCCTTCGGGGTCATCCAGGCGAATGAACCCTTTGTCAGTCAAAACTATAATGCGTTATCGGTTAGACTCGCCAAGAAGCTCTCGCATGGTCTGTCCCTGAACCAGGTTTACACATGGAGCCGGGACATCGACGATGGGAGTGCCGTTCGGGAACACGCTGGGGACAGCCTTTTCCCGCAGAATCCCTATGATTTGAATGCCGATCGCGCCCTATCGACCTTCCATGTGGAGCACCGGGCCGTCACGTCGTTCCTGTATGATCTACCCGCTGGCAAGGGCCGCCACTTCTTGAATCAGGGTGGCGTGGCCAATGCCGTTCTGGGCGGCTGGGAACTGGGGGGAATTCTCACCTTTGAGACCGGCTTCCCCGTCGACTTGCTCACGGAAGTAGACCAGGTGAATAACGGAGAAGGGGACTACGATCGTCCCAGCTACTCAGGGATATTACCCCTAAGGCCCCCCCACCCGACCATACAGGAATGGATTAACCCCGCCGCGTACATGGTTCCTAACTGTTATTGCTACGGAAACGTGGGGCGAGATACCGTGATCGGACCGTGGCTCGGCGACTTTGACATGAATATCATGAAGCGGTTTGTGATCCGGGAGGGAAAGTACATCCAAGTTCGTTTTGAAGGTTTCAACGCGACCAATCACCCGAACTTCGCGTTTTATAATTCGGATTTCAATTCCTCTAGCTTTGCGACGGTCACAAGCACCAACACCAACATGCGGCAGCTTCAGTTGGGGCTGAAGTTCGTGTACTAACCCTTGGAAGTCCGCTGCGGCGGATGACCAGGTATCCTGAAAGCGTTTGAACGTGCAGACCCAATCCTGAGGCCGCTGCGGCGGCCTCAGGATTTTTTTTGGCGCGGAAAGTAGGGCGCACTTCCCACCACGCCCGGACGGCCTTTGTACATTTCCTGCTCAGCACCACCCCCGCCGCTAGCGCGTCGCCCCTCCTCATCTGAGGAGGGGAGCCTTGCGGAACTCCCCTCCTGAATCAGGAGGGGAGGCGCGAAAGCGCCGGGGTGGTTTCCGGCACGTAATTCATAGCGTTGGTATATGTAGCGGGTAGCGCAGACGTACGCGTTCTGGGCGTTCGTCTGCGGCTCTTCGTCGGTCCGTGGGATTTCATGTTTGGATGCTAATATCATGGTTGATGTCCCCATGTTAAGAACCGCGGAGGAAGTCAAACGGCGACTACCTCTGGCGCGCTACCTGCTGCGCCAGCCTGTCTTAACACCCGAGTCGGTGTTAATCGATGGCCCGATCCGTGCCGCGCTGTCTCGCCTTCCTCATGAGCAACACCAAGGGAACGGTTGCCAAGAACAGGAAACCCATGACCCGGAACACTTCCACAAAACTGATCAAGGCCGCCTGCTGCTGGAGCATGCCGTACAACACATCGAGGCCACCATGCCCCGCCGTGCTCCAGTCGAAACCCCGATGGAAAAAGAGCTCCCTTGCCTGCCCCAGAAACTCTTGGCTCCGCAGGTCGTAGGGGGTTACATGAGCGACCAGAATCGACTGATGGAACTGGGACCGCCGCGCCACCCACGTCGTCACGAACGAAATGCCGATGCTCGAGCCGATATTGCGCATCACGCTGTATAAGCTGGTGGCGTATCCGGTCTCCGCTTTGGGAATAGGGTCCATCGTGGCCACCGTCAACGGCACGAAGACGAAGGCCATGCCCGCTCCCTGGTTGATCTGGTGCATGAGGATGTCCCAAGTGCCCGAGTCCAGACTCATATGGGAGTAACCAAAGAAGGCCAGGCTGGCAACGACAAACCCGAAAACGAGCATCCCGCGAGCATCCCAACCCTTGCCCAGGAGATAACCCACCAGCGGCATGCACAACGCCGTGGCGACCCCACGCGGACTGGTCCAGATGCCGGCCGTAACGGCCGTCCACCCCAATAGCACCTGCATGAAGAGCGGCAGCAGGACCAGGCTGCCGTACAGCACAAATCCCAGAATCGTAATCAGGAAAATCCCGGCGCCAAAGTTCCTGTACTTCAGCAACCTGAAACGCACAATGGGTTGCGGCGTGTAGAGTTCGCGGATCACGAAGGTCGTGAGCATGACCACCGCGATCACGGCCAGCGTCACGATAAAGTGCGAAGCGAACCAGTCCTCCTCCTGGCCTTTGTCCAGCATGATTTGTAACGCTGCCATGCCCACCGCCAGCATGCCTAATCCCCACAAGTCCACGCGCAGCGTCCCCCGGCGGATGTGGGGTGGGTCGTAAAGAAATCGCGAGAGCATGAGCAGGCTGAAGATGCCGATGGGGACATTGATGTAAAACACCCAGCGCCAGGAGTAGGTATCCGTAATCCAGCCCCCCAACGTCGGCCCCAGGATGGGGGCCGCCACAATGCCCATTCCCCAGAGCGCCATGGCTTCGCCCCGCTCCTCGGGAGGGAACTCCTCCAGCAGGACCGCTTGCGAAAGCGGTTGCAGCCCTCCACCCGTCGTCCCTTGGAGCACGCGGAAGAAGATCAGCGCTCCCAAACTCGGGGCCAGGCCACACAGCACACTGGAAAGGGTGAACCCGCTCACCACCGTCAGCAGGAGCCGCTTCCGCCCGATAAAGTTTGCCAGCCACCCGCTGATGGGCAGGATCACCGCGTTGGCTATCAGGTACGAGGTCAACACCCAGGTCGCTTCATCGACACTGGCGGACATGCTTCCGGCAATGTGCGGCAGGCTGACATTCACCACCGACGTATCCAGCACCTCCATGATGGCGCTCGACATGACCGCGATCGCAATCAGCCAGCGGTTCGCCGGAGGACGACCTGACTCTGGAGGGCTCATGGGTTTTCATCCGCGGGTGGCGCATACGTGCCGCATCTTGGCATGTATGCGGACACAACATTCGGTCCATCGAGAGCAGGGAATCATCGTTCAGAAAATAAAATTTCCAACTCGACCACGACCCGTCGTCGGGTTTCTGCCGAGGCACCCCGGCCATCTTACTACCACTAAAGGCCGCATACATCCTGACGAAAAGCGCCAGGACGTATGCGCCACCCGCGGCTTTTCGTTCGGGATAGTCGCTCCGATGAATCGGGGCTGCGCGGGGCGCGGGACAAAAAAGCGGGGGGAGCAGCGATTTCGGCGGGGCTGAAGCCCCGCCCTTCCGGCAACCCCATCCGAGGGTGGTGAGAAATGCGGGGTAGGGCCGAACGGCGTTCGGCCGGCAGCGTGCCACGGGCGTCCTGCCCGTGAAGGGGCACGGCCAAGATGGCCGTGGCACATTTTGGTTGCAGCTCCGCCGCCCTGCGCTACGCGCTTTTCACTTTTGCCTTTTGCACTTTGCCTTTTGACTTTCTCTTGCGCCCCCCCCCCGCCGCACTGCCCACTGCCTACCGACTACCGACTACTGCCTACCCACTGAACCGCCGGGGCGAGTGGCGGAATGAGGGCGTAGCCGGGGCGCGTCAAATATTCGCGCCGGTACTGCTGATACTCCGGGGAGTCGGGTGCGTGGTCTTGTGGGCCGGGGGGGTAATCGGACATCCCACCAAACGGCAAGGGGGCGACAGTCGAGGAAAAAGCGGTGTTGGGCTCTCCGTCCTTCGCCCAGCCGCGCAGGTAGAGAAAGAAATCGCGTTTCCATCCCGGCTTCACCGGAGCGAGCGCGCGGCCGCTGAACTTGACGGTCATCTCGTCGCCGGTGGCCATCACCACCAGTTCATCGTCAGGCCGCGCCAGCAGTTTTCGGACGGACCCATAGCGCGTGTAGCGACCTTGCAGGGGGTTCCACGGCGCCGTTGCCATCACCTGCGCATAATTAAAGGAGTCAGGCTTCAGGTGCTCCGGGTCGCTTGTAACCGCGGAGAAGCCGCGATAGTGCAGGTCGGCAGCAGTGAGAGGCAATTCGGTAAACGCGGGTGCAAGACCTTCGTTGGTGGTGAAGAAGATTTGGTCCCAGTAAACGCAAAGGTTGGTCACGATGCGCACGTGGTGATCGGGGGAAAGAAATTTCCCCCTAAGATCCACGCACATGGTGCGGTTGGTGCCGCTCGGCAGCCCCATGTCGGGAACGACCGTAACCCACGTGCCACGCGAATCGCGAACCTGGAGGTACGGCGCCACCATTTCGAGCTGGCGGTTTGATTCGAGCGCGCGTGCGCCGTTCGAGTCTGTCCAGAAAACCCAGCCCGTCAGCCACAAACTCACGGGGCCGTTCGCGGGTAACTCTCCCAGGTCGAGCGTCAGTGAGTGCAGCTCCGCCAAGCCCAGAATGCGATGGCGCGCGAAATCCGTCGGGTAGCGGCCATCCGCTTCCCGCAGCAGCGGCAGCACATCGTGGCCGTGATCGTCCACCGCCGACAGCGGCAAGTGCCTGTCGCGCACGGCGAAAAGCCTAGGGGGTCCGGGATGCGAAGTGTACATTTCGTTCGGGTAAATCTCTTCGCCCGAGGGATGATCCACCGCCACGAGTTTAACCTGGTCGAAGTATTCGGCCTCGCGCATCTCATCGGTCAATTGAAAAACGTAATCGCCTTGGGGATCGGGCACGAGTTTGGGCAGGCGCACAAACTCCTCGGGGAAGGGTTTGAGGCGCGAGCCGTCGGGCGCGAGCTCACCGATCGGCGCGACGCCCAGGACATCGGTCACGTAAACAAACTTCCGGCCATCCCAGGCGTATAGGAACGGGCAGGAACTCGCCAGGCGCTCAGACTCGCGGACCTCAATCTGCTTGTCCGTCTCCGCATCAATCCAATTCTGCACCACGGCGTTGGGCCAGGTCACACGAATGACATCGAGCTTCGTGAGGTCGCCGGTGAAAATCCGGAGGGGGCTGCCCGTCACTTCGACCTTGTTGTAATAGTTGCCCGCTTTGAATTCCACCACGCTCCCGATGCCCTGACTGTTGCTCTTGAAACCGTTCATCTTTATATCCACCCAGCGCGCGGGGGGGCCGGCCTTTTCGAGGGCGATCAGTTGCCCGCTTTGGGTCACGCCCACGAGGTCGAGCTTGCCAGGGCTATCGAGTGAGGTCGCGGCGATATAGGCCAAAGCTCCGTTGGCCGGGGCGGCGATCCCCAAAGGACTTTCCTGAAAACGCCCCGCCCGGTTGCGAAGCCAATGCAATCTGCCGCCCGCGTCAAGGTTCACGAGATCGGCGAAGCCGTCACCATCCACGTCGACTACGGTCCCCTTGAAATCAAAGGCCCCGCCCGGAGGCGCCATAGGTGGCAGGCCGGCCACGGCGGTAAAGCGCGCGTTCCCGCGATTGAGGAGGACCTGATATCCTGCGTCCGACCACAGCGCCAGGTCGAGGTTGCCATCGTGGTCGAAGTCCGCGACCTGGGCCTCGAGGGCGCGGGAGCGGGCCAGCGCCTCACCGGCTTCGGCCGTGCGGTTCACGAATTTATCTTCACCCTGGTTCAAGTAGAGCAAGGGTGGACCATCGTCGCGTAGAAACAACAGGTCGGTATACCCGTCATTGTTGAAGTCCGCGAAGACCGCGCCCCGCATCCGTCCCTCGGCCGATTCCAAGCCCGTGGAGGAAGTGATGTCCGCGAATGTGCCGTCTCCGTGGTTGCGATAAAAGCGGCTGGGAAGGCCCTTCAGGCCGCGTGGAAAATCCCCTTTCTGCGCCGTCGCCGGCAGGGTGCTCAAGTCTCCGTAAAGGGTGACAACCAGATCCAGAAACCCGTCGTTGTCAGCATCGAACAACAGGACCTGGGTAGCCAGCAGTCCGGGAGGCATTTTCAAGCCGCACTTTTCGGTGGCGTCTTCAAACGTTCCGTCGCCGCGGTTTTGGTACACGGTGACACCGTGGGCTCCCGCGACGAACAGGCTGGGGTGGCCGCTGTTGTCGTAATCCGCGAAGGTCGCCGACACGCTTCCGCCCGGCCCCTCGACGCCCGCGTGGGCGGTCACGTCCGAGAAAGTGCCGTCGCCATTGTTGTGGAACAGATGGTTCGAGCCGTGAGGGTCCACGACGTAGAGATCGGGATGGCCATCGCCATCATAGTCGGCGACGGTCACGGAGGGATGGAACGCGCTAAGGAACCCTCCGCTCCCCTGGTCCGCCGGCGGCGTGGCCGCAGCAGGCAAGTTGATTCCGAGCCTCGCGGTGATCTCCCGGAACGTCACTTTCGCCAAGGCAGGGCGGGCGGCCTCCGCGGGCGGGCTGGCGGGCACTAGGATGGCTCCGTATTTGCCGCCTTCCAGCGCCGGGTCCTGAAGCGAGATGTTCGGGACCTTTTCGTGCATGCTTTCCCACTGTTTCAGCACTTTCTGGGCTTCGTCCGAGCGCTTCAGGCGCACCAAAACCGTGAAGGTGCGGAACAGCGAGGCAATATAAAAGTTCCGGCCCCGGCCAAACCCCAGGTCGAGGACGTGGCGATGCGCGTCAAGGCACTCATCGAGTTTTCGTTCGAAGAAATAAACACTGCCCAGATTGAACCACACCGCGGGCTCCTCAGCATCCACGGCGATGACGCGCTTTAGAGCCGCTTCCGCGTCCGGATAGCGAAGCTCGCGTTTGTAAAGGATGCCCAAGTTGTAGTCGGCGGCGACCAGGTGTGAATCCATCTGCCGGGCCGTGGTCAATTCGCCTAGCGCCGCATCCAGCTTGTTCGCCAGCATCAGCGCCATTCCCAGGTCCAGATGATCCGTGGGCAGAGCCTTTCCCGAAGCGACCACCTTTTGAAATTCCCCAATGGCTTCGACGTATTTGCCTTGCTCGTAATAGGCTTTTCCGATGTTGCGGAGAGATTGCAGGGAGGCGGAGGGACCCACTCCGCTCGCCTTCCGAGGCTGCGAGGCAGCAGGGGTGGCAGGGTTCGACACCGGCGGTTGCTTCTGCGCGAAGGTGAGGCACGCGGCAATTGTCAGTGCCAGAATCAGAATAAGACGGAAAACCGGAACGCCGACGGTATGCTTCATCCTCTCCCTCAGGGTGGGGAACTAATGACTTTTCACAACTAAAGCAAATACGCGGACATTATACCTTGCCGCGCAGGATCAGGGTGCCCATTGGAGATATCCACGCCGACATCGCAAGAGGATCAGCATTTGTTATAGTAGGCGTTCTCTTTGGACTGCCGTGCGGCGGCAACCAAGCACGTCTTGTAGGGGCTGGGCTTGCCCTGCCCCTGGGCACCCGAAGGGGTGCCCCTACAAAAGGCGCGAGGTGAGAATGCGAACCGGGTGGGCACGCTGCATCTTTCTTTTCCTGGCGATAACGGTTTCGGCCCGGGCGGCGGACAGCGTGGAGCCGAAGACCGCGACGCTCAACTGGGGCGTCTACCAGGATGAGACCGTGAAGCTGATGCAGGAATACCTGCGCATCAACACTTCGAATCCGCCCGGCCAGGAGCTCGCCGCCGCACAATTCTTCCACCACCTTTTTGATCAAGCCGGCATTCCCAGCACCATCTATGAATTTGCGTCCGGCCGCGCCGACGTGTACGCGATTCTCAAAGGCGATGGCAGGTTGCGGCCCTTGGTGTTGCTCAATCACCTGGACGTGGTGCGCGCGGAATCCAACAACTGGCGCGAGCCGCCGTTTGCGGGCGAGATCGTGAACGGCGAGATGTACGGACGCGGCGCGCTCGACATGAAAGACGAAGGGTTGTTGCAGGCCATGGTCATGGTCATCGCGGCGCGCGAGCGTCTGCCGCTCGAACGCGACCTGATTTTTCTCGGCACCGCCGATGAGGAAGTGGATGGCCTGGGCAGTGCCTGGTTCTTGCAGAATCACCCGGAGCTGGTGCATAGCGCCGAGTATTTGATCACGGAGGGCGGGGCAAACCTCATCCGTTCCGGACAAGCCACGATCTATGGGGTGGGCGTTGCCGAGAAGGCGCCCTTTTGGATTCGCGTGACCGCCTCGGGGCGGGGGGGACACGGGTCGATTCCTATCGCCGATTCTGCACCCAACCGATTGGTCCGCGCCCTGCGGCGAATGGTGGACTGGCAGCCGCCTCTGCACTTGTTACCTTTCGTGGAGCAGTATTTCCGGGCCATCGCGCCCGTGGAGCCGGAGCCGCTGGCGACGAAGTTTCTCGATATGCGCAAAGCGCTCGAAGACCCCGGTTTCGCCCGGCAGATGAGCCTGGATGAGGAGTTCAATTACCTTTTGCGCGACACTGTCTCGCTGACCGTGCTCCAGGGCAGCGCGCAGACCAACGTCATACCGGATACGGCCTACGCGCAACTGGACGTGCGCCTGCTGCCCGGTGAGGACCCCCAGGCCTTTCTCGCTCAGCTCCGCAACGTCCTGGCGGATGAGAGCCTGCGGATTGAGAACATCAATCAATTCAAGCCGCCTAATGCTTCTTCTACGGACACGAATCTTTATCGGATCATCGAAGCGATGGTGCACAAGTATAATCCGCAAGCACGGGTGGCGCCCATGCTCAATAGCGGCTACACCGAAAGCCAAGTGTACCGGCCGCTGGGAATCACCTGTTACGGCTTCAATACGCTGGAAATCACGTCGGAACTGGACGCGACCGAGCATGCCGCCAATGAGCGTGTCCCGGTCGAGCAACTGCGGCGAGGCGTGAAGATGCTTTATGAAATTGTGGCACGCGCCGCGAATGAATAGGGCAGTGACGAGTGACGAGCAGGATTGGGATTTTCGATTGCCGATTGACGAGGTTAAGAACCGGTGTTAAGTGTCAGCTGTAATGTTTGACTTGCTTGCTCGTCACTTGTCACTTGTCACTCGTCACTGCCGCTATGAAGCGTGAATATCCTCAACAACCGTTGGTCGGGGTGGGCGGGGTGGTGATTCACCGCAACCGCGCCCTGCTGATTCGGCGGGGCAGCGAGCCGCTGAAAGGGCAGTGGTCCATTCCCGGCGGGCTGCTGGATCTGGGGGAGGAACTCACGGCGGGCGTGCGGCGCGAGTTGCGGGAAGAAACCGGACTGGAGGTCGAACCGCTGGAAATGATCCTAACGTTTGACCGGATCCTGCACGAGGGCAACCGAGTGAAATATCATTACGTCATCGTCGATTATCTCTGCCGCCGCAAGCGTGGGAGGTTGCGCCCCGCCTCCGACGTCGTCGACGCGCGCTGGGTGCGCCGCGAGGACCTGCCCCAATACCATCTGACCCCCATGGCCACATCGGTGATCTTGCAAGCGTTCAATATGATGAAGAGGCGGCCAACCTTCACCCCCCCCAAAATGAAAAGCCCCTGGTTGTACGCTGACCGCACAACCAGGGGCCCGGGATACTGATGGGTTTGGCTTCCCGTTTATCGGGCGGGACGGCGCCCTGCAGCGCCTTGCCAGTAACCCTCTCTACGCTAGAGAGAGGGACCCACGAACGCGCGCGTGCTTAGCGCCTAAGCCTCAGCACCCTCGCTACAGTAACTTTCGATCGACATGGATCACCTCCTTTCTAGCGATGAGGCGATGATAAAATTCTCGATTCCCCAAGTCAAGAGAAAAAGTGGCGAAAGTAGGGCGAAAACCTGAAGAAAATTACATCTGGTACTGACCCGTAAGGGCGCGCCAGCGCAGAATCAGCAAGTCCAGGGTCATACGCAAGGAGTCACGCAGATAACGCACTCGGGTGGCGGGGTCGTGATTCCAACGGACGGGGACTTCCACGATCTTTCCCCCCAGGCGTTGGATCAGAAAGAGCACTTCGGGGTCGAACCCGAAACCTTCCACGCGCTGGCACTCGAAAGCGCGCCGGGTGGTCTCACGCCGGAAGAGTTTGAATCCGCACTGCGTGTCGTGGATCGGCACCCCCGCAAAAAGTTTGACCAGCAGGTTGAAGAACCGTCCTCCCCATTCCCGAAACCACGACTGGTGAATTCCGATCAGCTCTCGCTGTAAGGCCCTTGAACCCACAGCCGCGTCGGCGCCGGACGATTCGAGCGCGGCCAGCAGCTTGTCAGCCTCCTCGATGGGAGCGGAAAGGTCGGCGTCGGTAAAGAGGATGAGTTGGCCACGCGCTTCCAGCACGCCGCGCCGAACCGAGAAGCCTTTGCCACGGTTGCGATCATTGCGAAGCACCCGGACTTCCGGGCAGCGCGCCGCCACTTGCAGGGTGTCGTCCTTCGAGCCGTCGTCCACGACAATCAATTCGGAGAGGATATTCCTCGAGCGCAAATAACCTTGAATCGCTTCGAGTGAGCTGCCAATGCGAGCAGCCTCGTTGTAGGCGGGGATCACGACGCTCAGGCGCGGTTCGGGCATGACGCTTGAATATACGGGAATCGCGGTAGGGGAGTCAAAAGGGGAGATGGCAGCGCGGACGTGAATCCCAAAGATTCCAAGGCCGCCTTGGCGAATTTGCTCTCCGCCGGCTCGCCGGTTCGAGAAGGGTTTCACTAGCCGAATCGCTGGGATTTTTCCGGCCAACCGCCCTTTCCGACCAAGGGAACGAACTGGCAGGGGTCGAGAAAATGGGTCACCGTCTCCCCGCCATGTTTAATAAGCAAGAGGAGGTCCTGATGATACAAATCACCCACCGGAATGATCAGGCGAGCCTCCTCGGCAAGTTGCTTGACCAGCGCCGGCGAAACGCTTGGCGCCGCCGCCGTCACCAGGATGATGTCGTAGGGGGCGTGCGCAGGCAGACCCTCGCTGCCGTCGCCCGAGAAAACCTGGATGTTCGGGTAGCCCAGGCGTGCGAGGCGTTCACGCGCTTCCTCGGCGAGCCGGAGATTCGTTTCAATCGTATAGACCTTGGCTCCCAGCGAGGCCAGGATGGCAGCCTGGTAGCCGCTGCCCGTTCCAACTTCCAGCACTTTGTCGCCGGGTTGGACGCATGCTGCCTCCGTCATGGCCGCGACCATGTATGGCTGCGAAATCGTTTCCCGATCCCCGATGGGCAAGGGGCGGTCTTCGTAGGCGGCCGCGGCCAGTTCCGGGGGAACAAATTCCTGGCGGGGAACTCGCAACATGGCCTCCAGCACCCGCTCATCGCGGATACCTCGCTTCCGTAGTTGCGTTTCGATCATGTGGCGGGCGCGTGCTTGGAAGTCCAGGGGAGTGACCATGCGTACCTGGCGAAACCCTTCATCCATCTGCTACCGGCGCGGACGGATGGGTTCTCGACGAAACTTCGAATAGTCCCTATCATCGCGCTGCCGGCACGGCACGTCCAGTCCATAATCGCCATGAGGATTCCGGCGAGTTGCGCCCGCCGGAGAGATGCCCGGCACACTAGCATCCGGCAGGGGCAATCCGCCCGGCCCCACCTCTCACCGGGAAGCGTATAATTACAGAGGCAGAGTGCGGAATCGCGGCTCCCAGTGGCGGAAAAGTCCAAGTTCGTATCTCCAGGATGGATGGGCCAGAGATGATTTCTGAGAAGTACTCGCGGCAAGTTCTTTTTTCGCCCATTGGCGCGGAAGGGCAAAAGAGGCTGCTCCAATCCAAGGTCTTGATTCTCGGCTGTGGCGCGTTGGGGACGGCGCAAGCCAACGCCTTGGTGCGCGCCGGCGTGGGGACTCTGCGCATTGTGGATCGCGATTTCGTGGAGGAATCAAACCTCCAGCGCCAAATGCTTTTTGACGAGGCGGACGCGAAAGACAGCCTTCCCAAGGCGGTGGCAGCCGAGCGGAAGCTTCGGCAAATCAATTCCGACGTCCACGTCGAGGGTATCGTGGCCGACGCGGACAGCCGCAACATCGAGGAATTCATCGAGGGTTTTCACGTCGTCCTGGATGCGACGGACAACTTTGAAGCGCGTTACCTCCTGAATGACGCTGCCGTGAAAATGGGAATTCCCTGGATTTATGGCGCCGTGGTGGCCAGTTACGCGGCCACCATGACGATCCTTCCCGGCCGCACTGCATGTCTGGCCTGCGTGTTCGCCCAATCTCCGCGGGGAATGCATGAAACTTGTGACACGGTGGGCGTAATCGGCCCGGCGGTCTCCTGGGCCGCCGCCATCCAAGTCACGGAAGCCATCAAAATTTTGCTCGGCCGCGAGAGCGACCTGCACGGTTCGTTGCTCGCTTACGATATCTGGACGAATTGCTTTCAGCAAGTGAAGCCGCGCCGTGATCCCCAATGCCGGGTTTGTGGGGCGCGGGAGTTTGCTCACTTGGAACTGGGGGGCCCAACGCACCTCAGCCTGTGCGGCCGGAATTCCGTTCAGATTCATCAAACCGAGCCGCGGGCGCTGGACCTGGAGACGCTCAAACATCGGCTGGAGCAATTCGGGCCGGTGCGTGCCAACGAATTCCTGCTCAAATGCTTTCTTGACCCCTACGAGTTAACGATCTTCCCGGATGGCCGTGCAATTGTGAAGGGAACCCAAGACCCTGCCGTGGCCCGCGGCATATATGCCCGCTACATCGGCTCCTGAAGGCTTTACCCCGCGGGGCCCCGCCGGGGGCGAAAATTCTGGGTAGTGACTCAATTTGATGTGCCACGGCCATCTTGGCCGTGCCTCGCCACGGGCGGGACGCCCGTGGCACTTCAAATTGAGTCACTACCAAATTCTGATGGCGCTCCGTCCCATCCCGGCGAAGTGCTATACTGGCCCGCCTTTTTCTGAAGCCCCCGGCAGATCCGCGGCTCCCTCGAAGCCTGAAGCGCTAATGCCCGATGAAGAAGGTATTTTCTAATCGCCAGTCTCGGAACTGTATCGGGATGAGGGACTGGTTCCCGGCGCGCGTGGTCGCGGGGTGAGGAGAGCAGAGGAATGATCGGCTTTTTCCTGGGTTTAGGTCTGACGTGCGCAAGCACTCTGATGTATGAAATCGTTCTCACCCGCTTGCTGAGCGTGACGTGCTGGTATTACCTGGCGTTCGTTTCGGTTTCGATGGCGATGTTCGGGATGACGGCGGGCGCACTGGCGGTGCAGCTTCGCCCCGCGCTGTTTGATCCGAGGCAGGTGCGGCTGCGCATGGCGCAGGCGGCTTTTGCCATGGCCGTCTCCATGCCCATCGTCCTGATGATCATGTTCGCCATCCCCCTTGACATCTCCTTCGCCCTGCAAACGGTTTCGAGCTTCCTGATCTTCTGTTTTTTCATCGCCGTGCCCTTCTTCTTTGCGGGAATTGTGGTGTGCCTCTCACTCACCAAGGCCTCGGCCCCCATTGGACGGGTTTATTTCGCTGACCTGATGGGCGCGGCAGCGGGATGTTTCGGCTCACTGATTCTCTTGAATCTGGTCGACGCACCGAGCGCCGTCATGGCTATTTCCGCGCTGGTCTTTTTGAGCGCCTCGGCCTACGCCCAATTCGCAGCCCAGCCACGGCTTCAAAAGCGCTGTTACCTTGGGGCCGCAGCGCTGGTGGTGCTGGCGGCCCTGAACGCGTCGACGATTCACGGCATTCAACCGATTTGGTCCAAAGGCCGGCTCGACCCCCGCATCGACATTCTCTATGAGACGTGGAATCCCATTTCCAGGGTCCGCGTCGTCCCCCCGAAGATGGAACCACGATTTGTCGGCCCCCAAACACCGCCCATTTCCAGCGAGGTGGTTTACATCGACATCGACAACGACGCCGCCACAGCGATATATCGCTTCCAAGGCGATCTTAAAGACGTGGACTTTCTCCGCTACGAAGTGAACTCCCTGGGGGCACGGCTGCGGGCGGGAGGCAGCGCTGCCGTCATCGGCGTAGGTGGCGGTCGAGACGTCTTGTCCTGCGCGGTTTTCGGCTTTCACCGCATCGTAGGAATTGAAATCAACAGCAGCATTGTGGATGTCACGGCGCGGCGCCTGGCATGGTATTCGGGCTTCGACAAAATCCCGAACTTTGAACTGCACAATGATGAAGGCCGCAGCTATTTGACGCGTAGCCATGAGAAATTCGACCTGATCCAGGCCACCGTGGTCGACACCTGGGCCGCCACCGCCGCCGGAGCCATGGCCCTTACGGAGAATTCGCTCTATTCGCTGGATGGCTGGCGAATTTTTTACGACCATCTGAAACCCGGAGGTTTGATCGCTTTCAGCCGCTGGAACCACAAGCCGGATTTCCATGAGACCACGCGCCTTTTTTCCCTCGCCTATGCCACCTTGCTCAGCGAAGGGGTGGAGGACCCGGAAAGCCACCTCGCCATGATTCGACAGGATGAATTGGCGACGCTTCTGGCCAGCAATCAACCCCTTAGCCCGCAGGATCTGGAAAAGATACGCGCGACATCCAAGGAACTGAATTACCAGATTCTCTTTTTGCCCGGTGAGGAACTGGGGATGCAGCAGTTGACCCCGGTTTTGCAGGCGCGGACCCTCCCAGGCTTGGCGGCGTTGCGTTCCCGGAATTATTTTGATCTTTCTCCGCCCTCCGATTCTTCCCCTTACTTTTTTAGTTTTGTGCGCTTCCACGCCATTCCCGGAATCCTGCGAATACCGGGCGTAGATTGGAAGGTGCTTCTCCCCCTCTTGCACTTGACCACTTTCATGCTGGCCGCCTTGATTCTCGTGGTTCTGACGATTGTTTGGCCGGCGCGCCGATGGACGCGTCTCGACCAAGGCTCAGCTCCCGCGCCGGCGGGCGCCATCCTTTACTTCATTGGCATCGGGCTGGGATTTATGCTCGCGGAAATGGGAATGATGCAGCAACTTTCCATTTTTCTTGGGCAGCCGATCTATTCGTTAGCCGTGGTGCTGGCGGGATTAATTCTTGCTGCGGGGTTGGGCAGCCTGGTATCCGATCGAATGACTTTAAGTTCAGCGCTAAAAGGCCGGGCGCCGGCGCTCCTTTCCGCGCTGGTGCTCGTGGCCTATTCGCGGGCGGTTCTGCCTGCCATCCATGGTGCCGTGGGCGGAGTCTTGTGGCAGCGCATTGCCGTTTCATTGGCGTTGGTCGCGCCCTGCGGTTTCATCATGGGTTTCTGCTTCCCGGTCGGTATGCGTTGGGCAAGTCAGCTCGGGCAGGAGGGAAATCTGCCCTGGATGTGGGCGCTGAATGGCGCGGCGTCTGTTTTGGCGAGCTTTATTGCCATGGCCATTTCGACGGAATGTTCGATACAAGCTTGTGTGCTCACCGGGGCAGCCTGCTATGCGCTGGGTGGAATCCTCGTCCCCGGCAGACGGAAGTCAACCGCGGCCATCCCACCGGTCGCATCGGAAGCGAGGGTGGAGGAGGCATGACAGGATTACAGTTCTCCCGGAAACTCGGTAGCGACTCATTTTGATGTGCCACGGCCATCTTGGCCGTGCCCGTTCACGGGCGGGACGCCCGTGGCACCTCGAAATGAGTCACTGCCGGAAACTCAGTTGCCGGCGCTGTTCAACTGGTTTGCCGCCCGGGTCTCGAGAGCGCTATGCGGGATATCCAGCGCTCGCGTCAACTGGTAGTTGAGCTGGGTTCCCGCCGGGATGGTCAGATCCTTGCCCCGCCGGCGCAGCCGATCGATGGTGGTCGCCGTGGCGCCAAAGGCCGCCCCGACGAGGGGGTGAGCGAAGATCAATCCTACCAGCGTGCCGCCGGCGGTTCCTGCCCCGATCTCCTCCGCATCCGGGACGCGGGAACTGGGGCCCTTGACCAGCCCTTCACTGCCGACCACCTTCACGTGCTCGGCTCCGTAGGCGGTCATCAGCACGGCGCTGAGGGGAAAGCTTCGGCCATCGGGAAAGGTGAGCTGCTCCACGTTCAGCCGCATCTGGCCAACGCCCTTGATGCGGCCGGGCTTGTTCATCAGCGCGATATGCCCCTGGAGCGTCGCACCCACGGGAATCACCTCGCGGTTGTCGGACATGACGGGTTCAGAGACGCTGGCGGTAAAGGCATCGCCTTGGAAATTGAGCTTGGTGGTCAGAGTCTGGGTGATGCGGCAATGCAGCATGGTGCCGGCGGGGAGGGCGGGCGGCTCCCCTTTGGGCGGTGCTTCTGCATAGGCCAGTGAGATGCCTGAAGTGACCAAGAAAACAGCCAGCAAAGCGCGCTTGACCATAGTAGACCTCCTCAAGGTCATTACCTTGGCCGGACCTGGCGCTTTATCCAGCGTGATTCGAGCGGAAAGTGGGGGCTTCAAAAATGAGCAGGAGACCCGCTCACGGTGAACGGGTCCCCCCCGCAAAAATCGTTAGCGCGTTCCCTCCGAACGCGCCGCAACTTGGGTGACACCCTTGGGGGTGCTGATATAACCCTTCACCTGGTTGGATTCTACACTATTAACAACCAATTCGTATGGTTTTTTTGAGCCATTCACATAGAAAATGACGGGCTCGTTGACGGTCCGGTCTTTCTTCTCAACCTGCACATCGTCTACGGTCAGCGCCACGTTGAAGGAATGGCGCTTCAAATTGGTTTTTTTCAGGTCCAGGTTCACGCCCGCCACGTGGGTGGGGTGATTCTTTTCGAGGGTGAATTCGATGTAGTCACGCTCACCCAGCTTGCGCAGGTATTCGATGTCGTCATGGTTTCGCGCAATGAGCGTTCCCAGTTCGCTGCGGGCCATTCCCAAATCGCCCGTCAACGTGTTGACGACCTGCTTGGTCGTGTTGAGGTCTGACTTGGTGGAAGAAACATCCTCGGTCAGCGCGCCAACCTGCTGCTGGTCAGCCTTCTGTGCTAATTCTTGCTTGAGTTGGTCCGTTTCGGCGCGTTGCTGGTCCTGGAGCTGTATAACCATCTCGCGGGCGCGCTTCAGCTCACCTCTCTGCGAGCCCATGTGCTTGGCCGCCTGGTCAAGCTCCGTTTTGACAGCGTCCAATTGCTGCGCATCCTGCTGTTCCAGGGCCGCCAGACGGTTCGAGACGTTTTCCTGGATTTGTGTGGTCAAATCGTTCCGCATCTGGTTTTGCTGCGCCACCAACGCTTGGCGCATAGAGTTCATCTTGCCGACCGTGTAAAACTCTCCTGCCGCCAAGGCTGCGAGCACCACCAAGATCAGGCCGAAGTGAATGCCGTGCCCCGGACGTCCGACGGGTTCCATCGGTACGTTTTTCTCTTCCGGGATGTCATTGATCGCCATGGTCGTAACTCCTTCTGATTGGAAGTGGCCGCGGGGAGCGTCACAGCCTGGCCTAGAATCTGCCTCCCGCCTGAGAGTTAGGGCACGCGGGGGGCCAACCTTGATATTTTCCAACACCTTGTTTATGAGTTTGTTACAGGTTTCGCAGGAATGACTGCCGGGCCGCGGATTCCGCAAATCTTACGTGCGGCAGGTAAAAAATACGGTTGGGATTCACGGGTTTAAGCATTATTCCCGTAGCTACCTAGTTACCCTCGCGGCTTTCGGAGGACTTGGCGCGTTTCCTGTTTCGCGCCCAGCCTTCCTTGTTCACCTGCGGGGCGCGCCCGATGGCGAGGGATTCCGGCGGGACGTCGGCAGTGATCGTCGAGCCTGCCGCCGTGTAGGCGCCCTTGCCCACCCGCACCGGCGCCACCAGCATGTTGCCGCTGCCGATAAAGACATCCTCTTCGATCGTGGTCGGGTTTTTCCTTTCGCCGTCGTAGTTGCAGGTGATGGTGCCGGCGCCGATGTTGGTGCGCGCCCCCACCGTCGCGTCGCCCAAATAGGTCAGGTGCTGGGCTTTGGCGCCTTGGCCGATTTTCGATTTCTTCACTTCCACAAAATTTCCGATGTGCGCGCCGGACTCGATCACGGCGCCCTCGCGCAAGCGCGCGAAGGGGCCAAGCGCGGCCCCCGCGCCCACTTGGGAATTCGAGATCACGCAACAGGGGCGAATGGTTACGCCCTCGGCGAGTACGGAGTCGGTGAGCGTCGAGTGTGCCTCGATGCGGCAGCGCGCGCCCACGCGCGTCGACCCGAGCAGGCTGACGCCCGGCTCGATGAGGGTGTCGGGCCCGACTTCCACATCCTCATCGATATAAGTGGCCGCGGGGTCGGTCAGGGTCACGCCTTCGCGCATCAGGGCCTCGGCCTTGATTCGGCGCAGCACCTGTTCCGCGTATGCCAACTCCACGCGATCGTTGATGCCCCAGGCTTCATCGCGGGGAGCTTCGAACGCCACCACCTTCAGGCGATGACGGTTGAAGATTTCGACGAGGTCGGTGAGGAAATATTCGCCCCCCTGTTCGTCATGCGGCCAAAGCTCCTCCAAATGCTCGAGCAGCGGCCGGCGCGAGAAGCAGAGAATACCGGTGTTGATTTCTTTGGTCTTTTTCTGCCGCGCGTTTGCCGACTTCTCTTCCACGATGGCGCGCACCCGCTGGCCGGCCCCGCGCACGATGCGTCCGTAGCCGGCAGGATCATCGCGCCGCGTGGTCAGCACGGTGCAGGCGGCGCGCTCCTTGCGGTGGGTGGCGATGAGCGCCCCTAACGTCTCCGGCCGCAGCAGCGGCGCGTCACCCACCAACGCAATCACCACGTCGCTCAGGCAACGCTCGAGTTCAGGACGCGCCACCATGATCGCGTGCCCCGTGCCCCGTTGCTCCTTTTGCTCGATGAACTCCAGGCCCGGGCGCGCAAAGGTTTTCCGCATCACCCCGGCTTGATGACCGATGATCATGTAAATGTGCTGGGGGCCTGCCGCCGCGGCCGTGCGCAGAACGCGTTCGCCCAGCAGGCGTCCGGCAAGTGGGTGAAGCAATTTGGGGAGCTGCGACTTGAAGCGCGTGGCTTTGCCGGCAGCGAGAATCAGAACGGAGAAACCTGCTTGCGCCATTTGCGACTCCGGTAAAGAGAGTTGCGCGAATTTGGAAGCTCGCGGAACGCCCCGCGCGTGATACCCGGAACACCGGCGGCATTCCTTCGCTTCAGGCATTTTAAGGGGTGTGGGAAAGGAAAAGCAAAAAAGAGTGCCACGGCCATCTTGGCCGTGCCCGTTCACGGGCGAGACGCCCGTGGCACTTCAAAATGAGTCACTACCCAAAAAAGAACACACCGCCGAATCGAAAATTTGCATTGCGGGCAAATGCCGGGCAGCCAAGATGCTACAATCTCTTGCCCCTTGAGGTGATGCGGAATGGCGCTATTCTATTTCGTCCGGCACGGCGAAACCGAGTGGAACGTGGAGGGCCGCGTCTGCGGGCGCACGGATGTCTTGCTTTCCGACGCCGGCCGGCGGCAGGCGTGGCTGCTTGCCCAGCGGCTGAAGCCCATCCCCTTCGATGCCTTCTACTCCAGCCCTCTCCGTCGCGCTCTTGATACCGCACACCTGATTGGTGAAGCCACGGGGAAGCAGCCCCTGGTGGACGGCCGCCTGGCGGAGCTGAATTACGGCACGTGGGAAGGAAGGACGTTCGAGGATATCCGGCAGGAGAACCCCGTGACCTACTACGCTTGGGTGGCTGACCCCGGGCGCGTGGCGCCTCCCCAGGGCGAAAGCGGCGAGCAGCTTGTCGAGCGCGTGGCGCCGTTTCTGGCCGATGTCGCCTTGCGGCACACGCACGGCAACGTCCTGGTGGTCGCTCACAAAACGCTCTGCCGTTTACTGGCCTGCTACATTCTGGGTGTGCCGCTCTCCGAATACCGCCGGCGCCTGGCCGTGGAAAACGCCGCTCTGAACATCTTTCAGCACAGCGAAGAGGGATGGCGCCTGGTGACGCTGAACGACACCTCGCACCTCTCCACTCCGCACGCCGACCTCATCCCGCCGGAAGAGGAGTTCTAGCGTAGTGAGTCGCTGGTAATGGTACCTGCAGCGCCACCCCTCCCATTGGCAGGCTCAGGGCAGGCTCTGAATCAGGAGGGGAGTTGGCCAAAGAACTCCCCTCCTCAGATGAGGAGGGGTGGCGCGCCGAGCGCCGGGGTGGTGCTGACAGGGGGATGAAGGGTGGGTGTTGAGAGTGACAGCGCCAAAGGGTTTTTCCGTAGCTTGTTTAGCCCCGCCCTTCCGGCCGCTCGAACCAAACGCTTGGCGTGGGGAGAAATTGCCACTAGCGCCGGAGCCGCCCGTGGGACGCGGCCGTGGGTAGTGGCTTCATTTGGAAGTGACACGGGCGTCCCGCCCGTGAACAGTCACGGCCAAGATGGCCGTACCACAGCAAAAGACCCCACTACCCGGCCGTGCTACACGCGCCGGAAATCCACTTTACCTTTCTCGATGGGCAGGCCGCGGACTTCAATTCGCCTCAAGTCGCGTGTGCCGATTCCCAATTGCTCCGCCAGCTTCAGGGTGCTATCGCATCTTTCGAAAGGAGCCGTGCCGCGGTCAGCCATGGGGTCGAAACCCATGAGGGCGGTGCATACGGCGTCGGTCGACACGCAATTGGTGCCGGCGATCAACAGCCCGGGACGGACGGAGCGAAAATTCTTGACCCAGGGGCCCTCGCCACCCGCCGCGGTTTCAATGCCATCGATGATGGCCAGATGAATGGGGCGCGCTGCCACCAGGTCGGCGGTCACACGCGGCACCCGGTAGCCGGGGTCGCGCGGCGAGTGCGGATTATTTTCGGCCAGCGAACTCTTGGGCGGTTGCCGCTTTCCCTCATGAAGCGTGCTAGAGCGAGGCCCTTGCGGAATTTTGCTCGGCTCGTCCCCACCTGCTCCATTTCCATAGATCGTCGTGGGCGTAATACCAAAGCAGTTTTTCATCGACAAGGTCACGCCGGCGGTAGCGTGCTCCTTGAGTTTGGCGAGAGAGACGAAGACATCGCAGTCTTCATAGGCGCGGTTCAGGTCATAGGCCTTGAACAGCAAGCCGCCGCCCGGAGCCCATAAGCGTGTGTATTTTCCCGTGGGGCCCGGGTAGTTGGTATCCTCGAACTCCACGCCGGAGGCCGCGCTCGTGAAGTCATTGAGATTCCATTTTGCCGTTGACAGGAATTCCTGGAGGGTCGCCAACTTCGAGCCGGTGGGACTTTCGAGCAGCCGGATCCGGCGCGCTCCCGCCTCCCCGAAGAGGTGAATCACCGAGCCCACGACCTGGGGATGAACCCAATAGGTCTGCCCCACTGGCAGGCCGCGGAAAAACTTCGGCGGGCTTCCCGTTACGTTGATCTTTATGCCCACAGTCTTGCCCCGGACGAGCTTCTCGATGCCGCCCAACTGGTCGAACATCGTGGCCAGCGTGGGCATGACTTGCGGCCCGTACGCGCCGCACTTGGCAACTGCCACAGGGGCCGTGGGTGCGGCGTCCGCCCATAGCCCGGATGGAGCGAGGTAGAATCCCGCTGCCGCAGCCCCTAAACCCTGGATGAAACCCCGACGGTTAATGGTCCTGCTCATGGTGATACCTGCCTTTTTGAATTTGAAGCCCTAGAAAATGGTAAGGGAAGCCGGGCCGAGATGCAATAGGAACTCGCGTTTGGAAGTACTGTCATTTGCTGTGGCACGGCCATCTGAAGCTGTGAAAAAATCCGAAGACGGGCGATTTCATCCCGTGTATCCCATTGAAAATTCAGGTAGGGGCACGCCATGGCGTGCCCCTACGACGATTTTTTCACAGCTTCTCTTGGCCGTGACTGTTCACGGGCGGGACGCTCGTGCCACTTCCAAATGACACCGCTACCGCGGGCCAGGCGTAGTTACTTCAGGCTCTTGAGGATGGCCTCGTAGGTTTTCTGTTGGTCACAAAGCTTGCGAAATTCCGTTCGGTTGAGCAGTTGCGCTACGTAAACCTCGGCCGTGGCGATGCGCGCAATTTTGTGGTCTTCCGGCTCAAAATTTACGTCCACACTGTCAAGGTTGACTCGCTTGCCGCCGGCGTCTCTTACCTCCTCGATGGTGGGCTCGTTCGAGTAAGACACTCTCAGGGGTCCAGTGGAGATTCCGAGAACGACCCAGACCTTGGTCTTCCCGCGAGTGATGTCAAAAAAGATGGGAACCATCATCCGAATGTCTTTTCCCAGGTCGGGGTCCTTCGCGACAGAAGCCAACCATGCCGTCAGGAGAGCGCGCTGGGTATTTTGGCGCTGGAGGTTTCCGAGATCCGCAGCTTGTTCGGGCGCCATTCCGATCTCCTCGCACGAACGCAGGTAGGCGCCATAGAACAGAGACTCCATCAGGCCAAGCTCCGCCTCCAGCGACAGGTTCACCGGCCCCGCAGCAGTCAGACGCCGCATCTGGGCGAGTCCCGTCGGGCCGAAGGCTTGCTGGACAACCCCGCGCACGAAGCTATAAGAGCGGGCGCGGCGCAGGTAGTAGGTGGCCACAGGCTCCAAAGTCAAATCGGGTGAAACATAAAACTGCGGCTTCCTCACGCGGAGGGGCGGGGCGCTGGTGGGCAATAAGGGCCTTTCAAGTTGCTTGATGTGCGTCTCGCGCGTCAGGGCGAGCCCGGCCTTGAACAACGCCACAAGCTCTTTGCGGTAGGTTTCATCAAAAGTGAGGTGCTGAGCCTCCGGCGTCTTGTCGGGGACTGCCAAGGGTTCCAGCGCGTACGACTCGTAGTCATACCAACCGGAGTTCGGCTTGGGCTTGAGGTCCAGGGTTCCAGCACGGAGGCGCTTGATCATCTCATCGGCGAGATTGAACCCTGCCGATTTCGATGGATCTAGGAAGAGCTTTTGGGCGAGGTCGGTCTCCGCAGCCCGGGAAGGTGGAAACAAGGATACGCGCGGTGGGAAAGTGGGAGCGCGTCCTTCTTTCACCGCCACCACCGCATGACGGAGGTCAGCCCAAGCAAGCGCGTTGGTCAACTTTACCATCAGGCCCAGATTCGTTACATAGTTCTTGAGAAGCTGATCATTCCGCGCCAGCGCATCGGCGTAGCTGCGAGCCGTCTGTGGGTCGAGTTCTGTTTGGAGCATGCGGTCACGCTGAAAGATTTGCGATAATTTATCGCTCCAGGTGTAGAACCCCAGAACCTTCGAGTCCAGCTCGTCGCGCAGGAAATCTTGTCGGAGCGTTTCGGATTTGCTGCCCACGTCGGCGGGGACTTGCGGTTGCTGGCCACCGAGCCGCGCGGCGGCGGCCAAGATGACTTGCGCCTTTTCGTTACTGTCGCTCGCCAGCGCCGTAAGCAGATCCAGGATGAAGTGCTTCCGGTCCGGGAAGTGATTCAGCCCCGCGTCGGAGGCGATCTCCACAGCAGCGTAAAGCCCGTCGTCAAATTGCTTCGCCTTGAGAGCTAGGGCCGCCACCGGGGCAAACCTGGAGGCGCTCAGGTCTAACTCCGCAAAAGATGGGGACAAGGGTGTCCCACTTTGACCGGCGCCACCACTCGAGGCGAAATCCCCGCCCTCTGGAACTGTTAAGTGCAGCACCTGATGCGATATGTCGAGGGTGATTTCGTATCCCTCCGATTTGATTACTCTTTTCCCACCCGACACGGGGTTTGGAGAAATAGCCGAGGGCGAATGGGAGAGGACCTTGAGAAAGCCAGGATCATATAATCTTTCCCCCGTCTCACGGTCCACCGTGAACGACGACTTTCCGTTATCTCCCGCCTGGGCTTCGCGGGCTGCATTCGAGGGGGGTGGAGCGCTCAACGTCTTCCCGCACCCCAAGAACTGGAATGCGGCGATTGCCAAGAGCGCAAGTAGAAACGTGTAACCGGTCACGCCCCTGCGCGCCATCGATGGGGATTGAGGGCCGTGCGTCGAGGTGGACACGCTCGCTCCTTGTTCCGTTGACCCCTTACAAAAGCAATGCCTTTTCATCGGGCGCCTGCGTAGATCCTTGCGGCAGCTTTAATTTCACTTCCACCGGGTTTCCGGGATTGTAGCAGAGTTTGTTTCCCTCTGAACCCTTGGGACGTTCTTCATGATCCGCTGACAAAGGCGATTCTGGGTTTCTCAACAGGTGGAGATATTCTCATCGAGCGGTCGGAAGGGCAAGGTTGAAGCCCCGCCTATCCCCGCGTTAGATAGAAATTCCGGCTATTGGCTCTCGGCTATCTGTAAGGTCCGGTAACAGCTCCTCAGGGCTATTCTTCCGCGCATGCTGGGAGAAATTGGAGTAGGATTCCGGGCCAGATTGACATGAGCACATAAAGGAGGACCGCATGGACCGAAGAACCTTTCTGGAAACCATCCCACTTTCAGCGGCGGCGCTGAGACTTCCCGCCAGAGGTGAAGCCGGGCATACCGCCGACCCTGCTGGGAAGACGGCTTGGCCCGTGGTGCCTCCGGGCGTTTCCTATTTCACGCGGCAGAAGATGGAAGCCCTTGTGGACACCTCCGTGCCACTCACGAGCGTTCCCTTTGAAGTCGTGGTTTACAACTTCCCGAGCTGGCATCCCAGCCCGTGGATGGAGCAGCGTTTCGGAAAGGGCTGGACGGAATTTGAAACGGCGCGGCACGCCACGTCATGGTTCGAGGGCGAGATTCAGCCCAAGCAGCCGCTCTGGGGGATGTACGATCCGGGGGACACCAATTCCTTCAATGAGGCGGACCCCGCGTGGGCGGCGCGCGAAATCGACCTTGCCGCTGATTCCGGTATTTCCGCGTTTATGATAGATTGGTATTGGCATGAGGGCACGATGTTTTACCACGAACAATTGGAGCAGGGCTTTCTGCGCGCGGCGAACCGGCAGAAGCTGAGGTTCGCCGTCATGTGGGCGAACCACCATTGGCCCAATATCTACCCCGCGCCCCTCAAGGGTGAGGAGGCGATTATCTTTCCCCAGACGTACAGCGAAGCGGACATGGACCGCCTTACGGACTACCTACTCGAGCACTACCTGCGCGAACCCAATTACTGGCGCATCGACGATCTGCCGGTTTTCGCCATCTTCAACATCGATGGCAATGGTGGAATCCTGAAGCACTTTGGCGTGGAAAAACTGCGCGCCATCTTCGACCGGATGCGCAGCCGCACGGTGAAAGCGGGTTTAAAGGGGCTGCACTTTCAGGCCAGCCACGCGTACTCGGCGGGGAAGACACCACTCAAGGAGGCCGGATTCGACAGCGCGACCCACTATCACACGTTTGCTGGCGGTCCGCCGGGATCAACCACCGAATACGCGGACGGCCTCGAAGAGAGCATCAATCTGTGGAAGGCCACGGCGCCCAAAGTGAACCTCCCTTATTTTCCGGATTGCCCCGTGGGGTGGGACAACAGCCCGCGCTACGGCCGGAACGCGCACATCCTCGTGCACCGGACCCCTGATCAGTTTGAGCTGCAACTGCTGGCCGCAAAATATTTTGTGGCCGGGCAGCGCACCAAGCCCCCGGTGATCTTCCTCTCCGCTTGGAACGAGTGGACGGAGGATCACTATCTGCTGCCCGACGCTCTCTACGGGTACAGCTTTCTTGATGCCGTTCGGCGGCAGTTTCGCGCCGTATAACGGATGCCAGCGCGCGTTCGAAACGCTTGCACCCCAATTCCCACTTTGCGCACTTTTTGACGGTATACCACGGAGCGTGGTGGAATGCCCACCATTCCCCGAACATCCCCAACCATCCCTCACCCTCCCTTACTTGGGTGTGGTTACAAGAGGGGGCGAGATAAGGCCAGCGTTGCCAGCGTGGCGGTCAACAGAGTAGACTCTTTTACTGGAGGTCAAAATGTCCCTTCGACCCATTAAGAGGCTTGTCAAAGCGAAGCCGACGCTTGAAGGTGCGGGTGTACACCTGCGTCGCGCGTTTGGTTTCGGCAATACATCCGACTTCGACCCTTTCCTGCTTCTCGACGACTTTCGCAATGACATTCCGCAGGATTATCTTGCCGGCTTCCCGTGGCATCCTCATCGCGGCATTGAGACCATCACCTACGTCCTCGCCGGGACGGTAGAGCATGGTGACAGCATGGGCAACCAGGGCGCCATCGCCTCCGGTGACGTGCAGTGGATGACGGCGGGCAGCGGCATCATTCATCAGGAGATGCCCAAGGGCGACGCGACGGGCCGCATGCACGGCTTCCAGTTATGGGCGAACCTGCCGTCGGCGCTTAAAATGACCACCCCGCGTTATCAGGAGGTGAAATCACCCGACATTCCCGAGGTTCAGGACGACGACGGCACGCGGGTTCGCATCGTCTGTGGAAACTTCTGGGGCAAGTCCGGCCCGGTGGACGGTATTGCCGCTGACCCGATTTATCTTGATGTGTCGGTTCCGCCGGGCAAGAGGAAGACCCTCCCCGTGGAGACGACTCGCCACGCTTTTGCTTACGTATTCGCGGGGGCGGGCAAGTTCTGCAACGCCTCGGGGCCGCTCGCTGTGCCCACTGAACCCGTAGGGTGGGCGGACACGCACCCTCCCACGGAGGCGGACAACCGTTCGCTGATTCTCTTTGACCGTGGCGATGAGCTGATGGTCCAGGCCGGGGAGGACGGCATCCGCTTCCTCCTGGTTTCCGGCAAGCCCTTGGAGGAGCCGGTGGCGTGGTACGGCCCCATCGTGATGAATACGCAGGAGCAGCTCCGCGCGGCGTTCCGGGAGCTTGAAGAGGGCACGTTCCTGAAGAACAGGTGACAGGGAACAGGTTACAGGGGACAGTAAGGACAACCACCCGGACGGGATGGTTTTCGGTTGTGGCACGGGCGTCCCGCCCGTGTCAAGTCATGGCCAAGATGGCCATGCCACGATCCATCTTTTGTCGTTACCCATATGAACAAGCCCTCGTTTGACCCCGGCTTCACGGAAACATACCGTGGCGACTTACGTCGCATCATCAATCCCAGCGGGCAATTCAACGTTCGCCGCTGCGGAACCACCTGGCGCGACATTCATCCCTATCTTTTCATGATCAACGCCTCGTGGCCGGTTTTTTCGGCATTGATTTTTGCGGGATTTGTTATCGCCAACGTAGCTTTTTCCTTCATATACCTTTACATCGGCATTGAGCACCTTACCGGCGCCGACACCCGCACCGCGCTCAGCCGTTTTATGAGCGCCTTTTTTTTCAGCGCGCAAACCTTTACCACGGTGGGGTACGGCCGAATCTCTCCCGACAGCATTCTGCCCAACCTGGTGGCGTCGTTTCAAGCCCTGCTGGGATTGATGGCATTGGCCATTGCCACCGGCCTGCTCTTTGGACGCTTCTCGCGGCCCGCGGCGCGCATGGCTTTCAGCAAACAGATGGTAGTGGCGCCCTATCAATCCGCCACCAGCCTGCAATTCCGAGTGGCCAACCGGCGCAGCAACAATTTGATGGAGGTGGAAGCGCGGGTACTCCTGATGATCGTGGAACCCTCCGACGGCGGGTTGCTGCGCCGATACCAGCCTCTCGCCCTCGAACGCACCTCCGTCCAGTTCCTGCCGCTCACCTGGACGGTCGTTCATCCTATCGATGAAGCCAGCCCGCTCTGGACTAAGAATGCCGAAGATCTTGCCCGGCTGCAGGCGGAGTTTCTGATTCTGATTAAGGCCTTCGACGATACATTTTTCCAGACGGTCCACGTTCGCCACTCCTACCGCCCCGAGGAGGTGGTTTGGGGAGCACGCTTCGTCGCCGCCTTCGAGCCCGGCGCGCACGGCGAAATGGTCCTCGATCTCAAAAAGCTCAGCGCCATCACCCCCGCCCAGATTCCCGGCAAGACGTAAGCAGGTTGCGCAGCGCGCCAGCGCCGCAACCAAAATGTGCCACGGCCATCTTGGCCGTGCCCCTTCACGGGCAGGATGCCCGTGCCACGTCTTGTAGGGGCTGGGCTTGCCCTGCCCTGGGCCGAACGACGTTCGGCCCTACATCAAGCGCAAAATGTTTGCTAAAAGTAGGGGTGCTCGGCGAAGCGCCCTGGCATAATCGCGCCGCGCTGCGGTCGGGGGTTCTCTCTGCTAGGGGAAGGGGCCGGATTGTGCGACGAAGGCGGACAATTCCTCAACAACCCATTATAGAGGTGGACAAGGAGTCCATATCGATTCCACAGAGTAAAGGGGCAAAATGTCTGCCGCCCGTGACCTACCTAACGAAAGTCCTGCGTGCGTCTTGCTAATCCACCTGCCGATTGTGGGTTTATGGTCATGGGGAAGGGCCCCCGGGCCGTCAGAGTCCAAGCAACCTTAGCTCCCTGTTGATCCTCAAATAACGCAAGTTATTATGTGTGCAAGGCAGTTGCGAGGGTGAACATGCACAAGCCTTCGACCCTCAGCGCTTTTGTGCGAGTGATAGTCTGCGGGGCTTTAATCCTCTTCCTCGCTGCTCGTTGTGCAATCGGTCAGAATCCTCCCGCCCGAGCCCAAATCCACGATACTCGTCCCAATGCGGGGCAGTATAGAGTTGAAGCAGTCATCATTCGAGGCAATCGGCAGTTACCGGCCTCGACAATACGGAAAACCATCTCCATCCATGCCGGAGACCTTTACGACCCCGCTAAAGTCAGGCACGATGTTGCGGCGCTCAAGGACACCGGATACTTCGATGACGTTCGAGCGGTGACGGACGATGACCCAACGGGGACGAAGGGCGGAACGGTGGTCATCTTCTACGTCCGCGAAAAGGACGAATTGGTGAGCGCTGGAACGCCTTCTTCGCCACCCGCTTTTTGGCCGGATGAGCCGGATAAGGTGGGTGAGCAGTACAAGCACGCCTCGGAACTTCTTTGGGCGGGAGAATTGAAAGAAGCTCAAAGTGGATTCGAGGCCGTCCTACAAAAGAAGGCCAACTACCCGAGCGCCAAGATTCTGCTCGGTCTGACGCTCGCGAGGCTTAGCGCACAATCCGAAAACCTGGCTGAAACATCCTTGGCCGTGGCTCAACTACGCGAGGCGCTGGCCCAAGACCCCGACGAAGCCTACTGGCACAAGGCCCTTGCCAAACTACTACACGCCCAGGGCAACGCGGAAGAGGCCGCGAAGGAGTGCGCACAGGCTGCTAAACTTTCAACGGACGATTCGGACCTGGCGCGGGGATGCGGGTTCGGGGGGGAGCCCGGAGATAGGGATGGACGATACGATTCCGAATGGGAAAGAAATAGCAGCCATCCCGGGTGCAACTGAGCCGATCCCTATACGCAGGTCCGAGCCGCCCTATTCGGAGAAAGCTCGGGCGGCCCGGTACCAAACTACCTCCGTGTTATACGCCGTGGTAGGTCTTGATGGCGCCGTCGAGCGGGTAGCCGTCGAGAGGCCTGCCGGGTTGGGACTCGACGAAGCCGCCCTGCGTGCCGTCCGCGCCTGGACGTTTAAGCCCGCCACACAAAACGGTACGCCGATTCGCGTTCGAATCAACGTGGAGGTATCCTTCGGTCTGTTTTAGCGGCCTTATTATTTTGTTACAGCTCCGGCGTCGTGGGCGCATAAATTTGACGCTTTAGTGGTTCCGCCTTGTGAAGAGTGGCGACGTCACGGACAGTGGGGACAACCTTAGCGGCCCGCCATTCGTCACAGAAACGGCAACAGGATGACCACGGCAAAAACAATTCTTGCGACGCGAAACGCTGCGCTGCCTTCTGAGCGGCGGGGTGAGGAGGATTGATCGTGAATCACATCATCGTCATCGCACTGGCAAGTTTAGCTCTTGCAACGCCCATCACCGCTCAATTTCCGGCGCCACCGCTTGCTGGTAGAGAGATCAGACCCGCTGTATACACGCATACGGAAAGCGCCTTGGAATCCTTCTTGACCAAAAGGAAAGACGCTGTCGTGATCCAGAAGCCTTTAGGAATCCTGACGGGCCGGAACCATACGCAGGCCATCTTCACGGCGATCGTGGCCTCTGACCCAGTGGACACAGCCGTAAAGTTCAAGGGACTAAAGATTGAATTGCAAGGGGAAAACGGAAAAGCAACTGAGTATCTGGACTACGACCGCGATCGAGAGAGTGGACGGGATAGCCTTCAGGAATTCCAGCATCAGCTTGCTCATATCGCAGATAAAGAGAAAATGCTCGAACAGTGGCGGAGCCAAATGCCAGCTTCTTCGATTCGGGGAACCGTTATTGGCGCCCCCAACTTGAATGTGGGATGGTATCAGCGCCAAGAGGAAATAGGAGTAGAAATCGCGGTTACCGACTCCGCTCTCGGTTGGTTCTATTTTCCGAATGCCGACTTGCATGACCTCTTGGAAATGGTCCGGGCCGGGTGCACATTCCTGAATGCGAAATGACTGTGGGTGCTTCCTTTGATGGTGAAGGCATCGCGAGCGCTAAGTTTGTGCCGTTCAAATCCGTCAACGGACGGCGCTTACTTTGATGAACATCCACTCGATGGTTAACCTGCGGACCCGATCCTGTCGTGCGAATCTTGTTTTCGCTGAAGGTCACGCGTAATGATCGGGCCTGGGCTGCGAAGGGCAAAAAGCCGGAGAGCTTCTGAGAGGCGAAATGCTGACCGCTTCAGGCAACAGGGCAAATGCATGTCCGCATCAAAATGACTCACTCCCCGGTGGCGGGGGCGCAACGCCGCGCTTCTGTTCACCTTTGGAAATTGGCTGGCGCATTAGGGACTTGGCCATGTCCACCTTCCTGCTTTCTTTGTTGTTTCTCCTCGCCGCTCAGGCGCAGCAAGCCACAACACCAAATCCTGCTGACTTGTGCACCATTCAAGGTGTAGTGGTCAAGGCAGGCACGCGCGAACCCTTGAAAAAGGCCAGTGTGAGCTTGAGCCAGCCTGGGAGAGGTTCAGAAATTGCGACATCCACGGACGCTGCTGGCCGATTCGATTTGAAGAACCTTTCCCCCGGAGGATATTGGTTGACCGTCGAGCGTTATGGCTATGTTCGCCAAGAATATGGCCAAACCACGCCCGGCGAAGCAGGCAAGCTTATTACCCTCGCCCCTAACCAGAAGCTTTCAAACCTTACGATTCAGCTCATTCCCGCCGCTGCTATCACCGGGCATGTCTACGACGAGGATGGTGACCCCGTTATGGGAGCGCATGTTTCGGCCCTCAACTACGTTTTCAAGGATGGGCAACGGATACTCCATTTTTCCGGGGCCGCCCAGACCAACGACCTTGGTGAATTCCGGCTCTATGGACTGTCTCCCGGACAGTACATCATCGAGGCCCACGGCCCCCCGAACCGAGTTCCCAAGGGTAACGAGGGCTACCTTCCAGTTTATTGTCCGGGAGTGCCAGACCTTGGCCGTGCCACGATCATTACCGTTCGTTCGAGTGATGAGTTATCCGGGGCCGATGTTAACCTGCGCACGTCTCACACGGTAACCATCCATGGGAATGTCATCAACGGGGTGGATGGCGGACCCGGACTCGCCGCCCGGGTGCAGCTTATTGTGCGTGGTCCAAACACCCTGGGCAACACGGAGGTTCAACAGGATTTTGTCAGGGATCGACAAGGCGCCTTTGCGTTCGCTAACGTGACTCCCGGCTCGTATTACGTCCATGCCGAACTCTCCGGCAAGGAGGCCCGTCAACCGCTCGAAGTGGCCGATTCCGACGTCGATGGCGTTATCCTAAACCTTGCGCCGGGAGTTGACATCAAAGGCCGGATCCGAATCGAGGGAAAACCAGATGCTAGCCTTGGCGGAGTCCAGGTCCTTTTGGCCTCGGCGGAAAATGGGACGTTCGCATCAGAGTGGATGAATGGCAAAGTCAAACCGGATGGCACTCTGCTATTCGAAGATGCCTTCGATGGGACTTACGTGATCGACCTTCGTGGACTGCCTGAAAACTACTTCCTTAAATCCGCACGCATGGATGGCGTTGACGTGCTCATGACAGGCGTTACGATCGACACCAAGCAAGCCCCGGGTTTGCTGGAAATTGTGGTCAGTCCCAACGGCGCCAGCGTTGACGGCGTGATTTCCAAGGACCAGCAGCCGTTTCCAAGGGCTATCGTGGCGATTGTGCCCGACCCGCCCCACCGCGGTGAAAAGCGATTGTTCAAGTCCACCAGCACGGACGAGAATGGCCGTTTCGTCCTGCAAGGCCTTTCTGCCGGCGACTACAAAGTGTTTGCATGGGAAAAGATCGAACCTGGCGCTTATACAAATACGGACTTCCTCCAGCCCTACGAGAACTTCGGCGAGTCCGTCCACATCACGGAAGGGTCGCACAGTTCGGTGAAAGTCGACTTGATTCCCGCGAAAGATCCCGGCCGGTAGGGGGTAGTGGAGCGTGTAGCGCAGAGGTAGCCGCAGCGGGTAGCGCGGAGGTAGTCGCCGTTTGACTTCCTCCGCGGTTCCTACATGGAAACATCAACCATGATATTAACCTCCAAACCTAAACCCCCATGGACCGATGAAGAGCCGCACACGAACGCAAAGAACGCGCACGTCTGCGCTACCCGCTTCTTTTGTCGGTTGCCCATATGCGCACACGGATTTGAGCTATGCCAACGAATTACCCCCAATGGCCAGATGAAAAGCCGCAGAGGAACGCAAAAGGCGCGCACCTCTGCGCTACCTGCTCGGTATTCTGCCCCATTGGGCCGATTCTATCAGCAGTGGGAACCCGTATTGTTGGGCACCGGAGAGCAGCACGGAATACATTTCTAAAGAGGATTGACAAAATCTCATCAGGCTGCTACTGTATGTCCCGGGCATAAGTTCCAATCACAATCAAATAGTCAACAGGTGGGGGACAACCGCTGAAGAAGTAGCACACAGCGGACGGAAAGCGGGCACGACGAGCTCCTGGTGTTGTTGCTCATGCAGGAGTGTCATCTGCTCGAAGAGCGCCCAAGAATACTCTTTCGCAGATTGCAACGCTCGACCGCAAGGACAATCTGCAACATCTGCCGAGGAGGATAACTATGAAGCAATTTGTCAAGATTGGAGTTCTGTCGGTGGTGGTGGCCGTCGTGCTGTTCGGTGTGTACCACCACCTGCGAGCGCAGGGAGAGGGGCCAAAGAGCATCGTCGCTGCCGCTGCGCCGCCTGCGGAAGATCAAACCAGTCTAACCGCTACCCCTGGCATCCCCCATATCCTGCTGGCGACCTATGTCAATCAGTCGCCGGTTGGTGTTTTTGGGACCGAAACGGGGACCGTTTTCCAACCGGTGGACAAGCTAACCAGCATCACATGCCCGGTGCACACCGGATGCACGCTTGAGGTCCTACAAAACATGCAAGTCGGCGGTACTGACGCCGTCGGTAACTCCTGGGGCACCATTCTCAATGTGGACGGGAGCATTGTTTCGCAGGGGTCGACCTCTCTAGGCGATACGCTTCCTGACGGGAACTATTCAAGCGGGACATACATTCAGAGCGTCCCGCTGACACACGGGACTCACACGGTTCAGTCGTGGGTCGTATCAGCTTATGGATTGAACTACGGCTGGTACAATTTCACTTACAAGGTTTTTGCTCCGTAGGCTGGCGGAATGGCGCTGCGGCCTGGCAGGCGACTCTGCCAGGCCTTACTGCCGGTTGGGTGGGCAGGGTACCGAGGCGCAGGAGCGGGTAGCGCGGAGGTAGCCGCAGTTTGGCTTCCTCTGCGGTTCTTAATACGACCAGGTAGCGCGGAGGTGGGCGCCTTTCAGCCCTCCTTCGCGGCTCTTAACACGATGGGCGTTTACAGGTGTATTAATGCGAAACAACAAAAAGCCGCAGAGGAACGCAAAGGACGCGTACCTGTGCGCTACCCACTCAAGAAACTCCCCTCCTCAGATGAGGAGGGGTGGCGCGCCGAGCGCCGGGGTGGTTGCGGACCGCCGGCGGTCATAGACCGCCGCTACAAAAACCAAGATGCACCACGGCCGGAATCCGTAAGGCGTGTCCCCCCCAAAGGCCGCGCCGCTACTGGTGCACGACCGCAAGAAGGTTGTGGAATTCGTCAATCGAAACCTTGTCGGGGTGGAACGGCAGGGCGACCTGCCCGGTGGCAGGCGTTGACCCCTTGATTTGCATGATGCCCAAAAGGTGGGGGGTCCCGCCCACGGTTACGAACACCGGCACCCGCATCATGAACTGATCCGAGACCCCGGACTGCGTGAGGGACATTTGCAGGATGGTTTTACCCCCGTCGCCGGGTTTCAGATCGTACTTGAAGGTGTATTCGGGAATCTCCGTGCCATAGACCCACTCGTTGAAGAACCAACCCATGGGCTTGCCCACGTGTTTCTCTACCATGCGCTGGAAGTCGGCGGTGGAAGCGTTGCGGTTGGAATAGGTCGTCACGAAATCGTGCATCATCGCAATGAAGCCCGCATCCGGCACCTTTTGACGTGAGTCTTCGAGCATGGCGCGCAGCATCTCCAGCACAAAGGATCCCTTGTAATAGATGAGCTCGGTCGAATTGCCAGGTTCCAGCCGGGAATTCAACTGGTAGTTCAGATAGAGCGGTCCCACTTCGACCGGCCGGTGTCCTCCGCTGTTCTTCTGAAAGAGGCTTTGGCGCTTCAAATCCCAAAAGCTGCGGAGCTTTTGGACCTGAAAGGTTTTCAAATAGAGGCTGGCGGAAAACTCCGCAAACCCTTCCGACATCCACTGGTCGCGGTAGGTCTTCCATCCCACCAAGTGTCCCCACCACTGGTGAGACATTTCATGAACGGCGACAATGTTGTAAAACTCCGCCTGCCCCGCCATGTCTTGCAGGTGGAGTTGATGGCGCGTCGTCTCATCGAGCAGGGAATCGTAGGGAAGAAAGATGAGCGTGGGCCAGCTCTGTCCGTAGCCCCGAATCGGCTGCTCGGTCACCGCCACCGTCTGGAAGGGGAGCTTGCCGAAGTAGTACTCATAGAGCTTGAGCGCCTGGAAACTGACATCGGCGGCGTGCTGGGTGTTGGCAGCGGTCGAGAACCCACCCCGGGTAATGCCCAACTGCCCATCCAAGTCCCGCGTCCCTCCCGCTCCCCCCGCCAGCTCCGCCATATCGATGGCATTGGATAACCCTTGCAGCTCATCGGGAATTTGCTTGCCCCCATAGGCCGCCACGGTCAGGTCCGCATCGGCTTGCTTCTTTTCCACAAAATCCCCGTAGTTGAATCCCACGACGCTGAGGGGAACGTCCGAGTCGTATTGGGACTCCACCGCCTCCTTATCCTTCGACGATTTCACCAGGCGGCCCGTCCCGACGAACGTGAATTTTTTGGGCGAGAGGAAATGCAGCGAGAAGCGGGTCCGATCGTCGAAGGCGCCAAAGCTCGGAAACCATGACTCGCGTGCCGTCACGTAGTAGAGCCCCTCCCCGCGTTGAAACACAATGCGGCTGTCGCGGGTGGAATCCTCGTCATAGGCGATCTTGAGGGTGTAAACCTTTCCCGGCGCGGCGGGCTCCGGCAAAATCACCCAGGGGTCGCTGTCCAAATTGCGCGCTTCCTGAATGAACGCGAGCTTATTGCCGTCGGCGTCCTGGACGGAGGAAATTCTGAGCACGCCTTCCAGGCTGAGCGGCAAAACGCGCGCTGTGCCTCCGGGCACTTCGATCTCCATGGTCGCCGTGGCGGAAAGGCGATTGTCCTTTTGGATATCGGCGTCGATGTTTTCCTGGCGGCAATGCGCGACGAGCGTCCGGTGTTCGGGCCAGGCGGTCTTCGCGTATTCGCTCCCCAGGTGAAAACCCGCCCACCACTCGGAATACTCATTGCGGTTATAGTGCTCGAGCAACACCTCTTCGTCGTTGGAGAATTCCGGATTCAGCAGGGAATCGCGATTCCAACTGATCTGATAAAGCAGGTCGCCCGCGCGAGATCCTTTGAAATCCGCCAGGAAGAAGCCGTGGCTAGAAGGATCGGTCAGGTCAGCCAGCATGCGGGCCGCCAGGTTGCGCATCGCAAAATTGCCGCGCCGCTGGTTTTCCCACCAAGCATTGAAACTTTCGCTGTACTTCTTCTGGGCCGCCTGGAAGGCCTGTGTCGCCGCCTGGGCATTGGCGCCCGGGCGAATCAGCATCACCTTCTGCGCCTGAAGCTTCTCAAACTGCTCCCAGGAATCGTCGGTGAAGAAGAAGACGGCATGCTCGAACTCCGTCGCGAGGCCAGGCCCGCCGGTGAAGCGTGCGATCTGATGTTGCAAGGCGGGCGTCGGCGGGTTGAGTTGGAACGATCCTTTGCCCTCGAAGTACGCGGCCAATACGTGGCCGGCGATGGGCGCGGCAAAGGTCAGGCGCCCCTCCTCGAAGGTGAAAGTGGCGGCGTCGCGCTGCCAGGCGACGTTTTCCGTGACCGCCCACATTTCGCTCCCCTGAATCGCCCGGAGTTGGGCATAGACCTTGAGCAGGTCCTGGGAAGGCATGGTAGGGAGATCAGCCGCCCTCACGCTAGCCGAAAGGCATAGACACAACAGAAGATACCGGATTCTGATCATGATGTCGGAAACCTCGACATGAACGGCGGGGACGATGGACGGACGAACGTTGAATGTTGCTATTCATGTAATGGCGCCAAGCCTAGCGCTTCCCAGGGGGAGAGTCAACCCGGCTTCGCACAGTAAGACTCGACGTCGAGGGTCTCATGCGGAAGCGGCCAGGCGGTTATGCGGGCGGAAATGCAACTGTAGTGAATCATTTTGATGTGCCACGGGCGTCCCGCCCGTGAACGGGCACGGCCAAGATGGCCGTGGCACATCAAAATGATTCACTACCTATGCAACAGATCACTTTCAGAAACTTTACGGATGACATAGAATGAGGTGCTCGCATCGGGAGGACCAAAAGCTCAATCATGTCAAATGATTGAGGCCGCGGGTGTGCGGCGAATCTCTCTCGCGTTTACGCCGAAAGAGCAACCAGACTCATGCCCACCAAGCAACTCCTCATCATTGGCGCCGGGCCTTACGGTCTTGCGGTCGCCGGCTACGCCCGGCACCTCGGAATCGACTTCGCCATTCTGGGCAAGCCCATGGAGTTCTGGCGGCATTGCATGCCCAAAGGCATGTTCCTGCGCTCCGGCTCCACGTGGCACTTGGATGCGTTGGGGGTCAACACCTTTGAGCGTTTCCTCGAGGCCAAGAACCTCGATCCGGAGCAAGTGAATCCCATCCCGGTAGGTTTGTTCGTTGAGTATGTGGACTGGTTTGTTGAAAAAACCGGTCTCGAAACCGTCCCTTCCTACGTTCGCAGACTGGAGCGGCACGATGACGGGTTTGAGGCCTTTCTTGACAGCGGCGAAACCATGACCGCAAAAAACGTGGTGGCGGCGCCCGGCCTGAACTTCTTCCGGAATCTCCCCGCTGACCTCATCGGCAGGCTCCCCTCGGGCCGCTTCACACATTCGTGTGTAACGGTAAACTTCGAACCGCTGCGAGGCATGCGCTGCCTCATCATCGGAGGACGCCAAAGCGCTTTCGAATGGGCCGCGCTGATGACCGAGGCCGGGGTCGCGGAAGTCCATCTCGCTTATCGCCACGACACCCCGCAGTTTGTGAACTCGGACTGGACCTGGGTCGAACCCCTGATGCAGTTGACCGTCGAGGTCCACGGCTGGTTCCGCAAATTGCCCGCCACCGAAAGAGAATTGATCGAGAAACGGTTCTGGAGCGAGGACCACTTGAAACTGGAGCCCTGGCTCGCCCCGCGCATCAGCGAGCCCCAGATCAAACTCTGGCCCAAGCGCAGTGTCGAAACCTGCAAACTCTCCCCCCGCGGAAGCCTGATCGCGCGCCTGACCGGTGGGGCCACCCTGGAGGTGGACCACATCCTCCTCGCCACCGGCTACCACGTGAATTTGCCGCAAGTGCCTTACCTCTCAAAAACCACCATCCTGCCTGATCTGAAAGCCCATGGCGGCTTCCCTACTCTGGACGAGGATTTCCAAACGAGCGTGCCGGGCCTGTTCTTGACGGGTCTGGTGGCCACCAAGGACTTTGGCCCTTTTTATGGATTCGTCCGCGGATGTCCTTCCGCGGCGACAATCATTGGCAACTCCATCCAATCACAACTGTCATAAGGCGGCGGCAAGCGGCGCGGGGCGCGGGTTGAACGATGGGGCGAAGGGTTGTCATTGGCGGGAAAGGGTGCTAGCTTTTATAGTGATGGGGCGTCCATCGTTCTTATCCTTGCACTCCAGGCGGTTGGGCCGTCGGCCCAGCTTTCCACGGGCGTGGTGCTGCGCGTCAATGGGGCAGTATCCCAGCTTTTATATTTTCGGCATTTTTCAATTCAAGACTGAAGGAGGAAACTATGGCAACTACTACCGCTGCCTTTGAGGCGCAAGTTGCCGTCCGGGCAACCAAGCTTCTCATCAATAACCAATGGGTGGAGAGTACTTCGGGGAAGTCCTTTCCTACCATCAACCCTTCGACCGGCCTCGAAATCTGCCCGGTGGCGGAAGCCGACGCGGCGGATGTGGACAAGGCCGTCCACGCGGCGCGGGCGGCTTTTGAAAAGGGGCCCTGGCGCCGGATGCCGGCCGCGGAGCGCGGACAGCTACTCCACCGCCTCGCCGATCTGATTGAGAAACATGCTGACGAGTTGGCCCGGCTCGAATCGCTCGACAATGGCAAGCCCTATCATGTGGCCAAGACGGCCGACCTGCCGCTGACCATCGGTTGCTATCGCTACTATGCGGGCTGGGCTGATAAGATCCAGGGCAAAACCATTCCCATTGCCGGAAATTATTTCTGCTACACCCGCCACGAGCCGGTCGGCGTGGTGGGCCAGATCATTCCCTGGAATTTCCCACTCCTCATGCAAGCCTGGAAACTGGGACCGGCGCTGGCAGCCGGCAATACGGTGGTGCTGAAACCCGCTGAGCAGACTCCCCTCACCGCCCTGCGCGTGGGCGAACTGATTCTGGAAGCGGGATTTCCCGCGGGGGTGGTCAATATTTTACCGGGATATGGACCCACGGCCGGCGCCGCTATCGCCTGGCACCACGGCATCGACAAGGTCGCTTTCACAGGTTCGACGGAAGTCGGCCATTTGATTATGGAGGCGGCGGCGAAGTCCAACCTGAAACGCGTCACCCTGGAACTGGGCGGCAAGAGCCCCAACATTGTCTTTGCCGACGCGGACATGGACCAGGCCATTGAAGGCGCCCACTTCGCGCTGTTCTTCAACCAAGGCCAGTGTTGCTGCGCGGGCTCGCGCCTGTTTGTGGAAGCAAACGCCTATGACCAGTTCGTGGAAAAGAGCGTCGAGCGCGCCAAAGCTCGCAAGGTGGGCGACCCCTTCGATCCCGCCAGCGAACAAGGCCCTCAGGTGGACGACATCCAATTCGAGAAAGTGATGAGCTACATCGAAGCGGGAAAGAAGGATGGGGCGTCCCTGCTCGCTGGCGGCAGTCGCGTGGGCAATCGCGGATTCTTCATCCAGCCCACCGTCTTCGCCGACGTCAAGGACAACATGAAGATCGCGCAGGAAGAGATCTTTGGACCGGTCATGAGCATCCTGAAGTTCAAAGACATCGAGGAAGTTGTGGAGCGCTCGAATCGTACCGAGTACGGTTTGGCGGCTGCCGTTTGGACCCGCGATATCGGCAAGGCTTACGCCATTGCCAACCGCGTGCGGGCCGGAACGGTATGGGTGAATTGCTATGACGTCTTTGACGCCGCGGCGCCCTTCGGAGGTTTCAAGCAATCGGGCATGGGGCGGGAACTGGGCGAATACGGCCTCCAGCAGTATACCGAGGTCAAAACTGTAACCGTAAAACTACCCAATTAGCTTCTAAGGAAATTCGCCGGGGCCCCGCGTTTTCGAACGCGTGGCCCCATTTTGTTTGGGCAGAGGAGCAGATTTCGGACAATTAGACACCCCCCTCGGTTATGATTTTTCCTACCGGCAGGTCAAATCATGAAGTCTGCTCCCCATATACTTTGCTTGGGCCTGCTCCCAAAGCTTGCGACGCGGAGGGCCGAAGTATATATTCGAAATGGTTGAAAGTTGAAATGAAAAGCTCCGTTGGTTTGTTGTTGTCGCTCACCCTCACGTTTTCTGCGGTGGGGATGCGAAGCGCCACCTTCGATGGTGGTTCTTCCACCTCCAATCAACCCAGCCCTCTTTCCCAGGCAGCCGACGAATTCAAGGATCTCACTCGGGATCTAGGGATGCGTCCCGAGAGCCCGCCCACCGCACAAGCGCGCAGCCTCAAAATGCAGTGGCACGGACGGCTCTATGAAAACTTCCGCAATGATGTCCTGGACACCCTCCCCCACCAGGACAAGCAAAATGGGCAGTCGGTTTCTCCGCTCCGGCGCAACCAATTCGGGTTTAATGTCTCCGGCCCTGTCCTGATCCCCCATTTCATAACCAACCCCAATAATACCTTCTTCATGCTGTCTTATGAAGGCGTGCGCGAGCGGATTCATCAGGCCAACCTGCTCACCGTTCCCATCGCGGCGCAACGGCAAGGCGACTTTTCCGAAGTCGTGGATCCTGCCGGACACCTGCTGCCTATTTACGACCCCGCTCTGACCACACCCAATCCCGCCTACAATCCGGCGTTGCCGGTCTCCACGACTAATCTTCAATATTTGCGCACGCAGTTTCCGGGAAACATCATCCCCCCCTATCGTTTGTCGCCGGTGGCGCAAAAAGCCCTGGCCCTGTATCCTCTCCCCAACACGGATGTTGGCCCGTTCTTTGAGAATAACTATTTTGTGAACTCGCCGCAGATTAACGACGCCGATGGATTCATCGGCAAGCTGGACCGCACCTTACACGAGCGGCATCGCTTGACCGCCAATGCCACCGTCTCGAGCGGATTTCTGAGCCCCGCCCGATACTTCCCAAATGACGCCAGCCCCACTTCGCCCGAGCAACATTTTTCGACCATCCGCTCGGAACTGGATTACGTCTTTACCGCCAGCAGTAACACCGTAAACTCTGCCAGTGTAACTGTAAACACCAATATGGTGCAGTCGGGTGTGCCCGGTGAAACCCCTTTCCCCAACTACTCACTCGGAAACTATGTGTCCATGGGCACAGCTAATCCCAACTCCCGGAACGCGCGCACGACCGCGTATCTTAGCGACGATTGGTCGTGGCGCAAGGGTAAACATTCCATCGATCTCACCGGCAGAGCGAACTTCTATCGAGTGAATTCGTTTAATCCTGCCTACCCCTCCGGCTATTTTCAACTTACCCCTGATATCACCAGCTTGCCGGGAATCATCGATACGGGGGACCCGTTCGCAGGCTTTCTGCTCGGCTTGACCGCATCTGCGGAAAACACCATCACCACCGCGCCTTCCTATTTTCAGGACTCATACCAAGGCATCAGCGTGGCGGACCGATATGCGGTGCGGAAGGACCTGACCGTTAATGCCACTCTGACCTTTAGCCGCCGGACGCCGCGGGTAGAAAAATACAATCGTCAAAGCACGATCGACCCAAACGATATTGACCCTTCGAATGGGCGTCCTGGCGCCCTGGCCTTTGCGGGTATTGAATTATCGCGCGGCATGCGGCCGGTCAATCATGATATTGACCCATCGGTGGGCCTGGTTTGGAATCCGCGTGGCGACAGCAAAACGGTGGTGCGCGCCTCGTACAGCCGCTCGCACAGCCAGATCCCGATTTACAACGGGCAATGGGCCACCCAAGGGTTCAATGCCGTTCAGACTTTTTACTCTCCCAATATTCAACTCAGCCCCGCCCTCGATCTGAAAGCGGGTATTCCCCCGCTCGGCACGCCCCTGCCCGGCTTGAGTCCCTCGGCAGCCGATAACACCATAGCGGATTATATGGACCTGAGCAAAGCGGAGCCCGTTTATCAATCATTTGCCCTTTCCGTAGAGCGGGATATGCCTTTTTCCGTGGTGCTCACGCTGGGGGCACACCACAACGCGGGCCGCGATATCCTGGTAGGCGACGGGACTGTCAATCCCAATGCCATCCTCCCGAGCGACATGAGCTACGGTGATAATCTCTACGACTATGCCTTCCGATCGACGCTCCAACCCTATCCGCAATTCATCGGCTTCGAACTTTACGGACTTTACCCGGCGGGCCGCTACCAGCGGGACGACGGGTACGTGCGCATCGAGAAGCACGCGTCGTTGGGCCTGACGCTTACGGCAACTTATGATTTCTCAAAACAGATGGATGATTATTCCGGGCCATACGGGAACCAGGACTTCTTCAACCTGCGCAATGACTGGTCCGTGAGCGCCTACAATCCTCCCCAGTATCTCAGCCTGAGCTATGAGTACGACTTCCCGTTCGGTCCCAACCAGCCGCTGCTGGATTTGTCCGGGGTCAGGGGAACCCTGGCGGGCGGCTGGTCAGTCACCGGCAGCGCCTACTGGAATGGCGGAACTCCCCTGGCGCCGCATCCGGAGTACAACAATACCGGTGATATCCTTTCCACGCTCGACGTGAATGTGGTGCCGGGCGTGAGTGCGCGCCTTCCTAAACCCGGGCCGTCGGAGTGGTTCAACCCTGCGGCCTTCGCGCAGCCGCCGGATTTCACGGCAGGAAACGGGTCCCGCACGGTGGCAAGTCTGCTGGGGCCCGGCTACTTTTCCTCCGATATCAGTCTCGATAAGCGGTTCCCGATTGGCACCGAGCGGGCTTTGGAGTTTAACGTTTTGGCGCTCAATTTCCTCAATCACGCGAACTGGAACTACCCCGATACGGGCATCGGTCCGGCTAGCGCACCCAACGTCGACGCCGGAAGAATCATCGATTCCCATGGCGGGCGCGTCATCCAACTGGGACTGAAGTTTACTTTTTAGATCGGGAGATCCGATGATCGGGTGAGCATAAGGCCAACTCGGCATAGTTCGTTATTTGTCCACCCCATCACCGGATCATGCGGTCACCCGAGGCTGAGAAACATATGCTCCGATTCGTTGCCTCTCTTCTCGCCTTGCTCGTTGGCGCCAGCTCCACAACGGGCTCCCTCCCTGCGCAGACAGTGAGCATTTCCATACCTGCCTGGATCGAGGAGGGTGGCTGCGGGACTGCTCCCAAGTTCGAAGCAACTTCCAACGGACACCCGGTGCCGGTCATCTCCCAGTTAGGCCCGGGAAGCGATCAGATTATTTTGCTGGTGCTCGATTTCACCGGTGACATGTCGCTGGTGGAAGCCGCCAAGCAAGCGCTGATCGCAGAGATTTCCAAGTTGCCGTCGAACGCCTGGGTGGGCCTGCTGAGCGACCAAGACGGCCTGCATGTGGTCGCCGACCCCAGCCCCAACCACCAGGGGGCCGTGGACGCGATCAACAGCCTGGCGAATTCGGATAAGCCCGGCTTGCTCGAAACAGTTCGCTCCGCGGCGGAGCTGGCGGACACTCTCCTGTCCAAGCACCCTATTCGGGTTTCAGTCCTTTATATAACGGATAGTAATATTTACAGTTACCAGGAGGATTATACAAATCCGGTGATCAACGGGAGCGATCCCCACGATATCAGCCGCCGGTTTCCTGACGCTCTGATTCAGGATAAAATATCTCGACTGGAGGGCCAGGTGAGTTCTCTGGAGGCCCCGTTGTTCGTGGTGCAAATCCATTACCGGTCAGATACCCTCAACAACTCCTATCAGAATGGTTTGCTGGCACTCGCCGATACCACGGGGGGAAAGGGGCAGCTCTGCCGCTCGATTGGTGAGATTCCGGATGGGATCTCCGCCGCTTTCGCCCGGATCTCCAGCGCTTGGCAACTGACGCTGGGATTACATCCCAAGACTCATAACAGCGTGCAAATTCATTTGAATGTCCCGTGTGGCGGGGAAGATGCTCGGCTTTCCTGGCGCGTGCGCTTGCGCCTGCGCCCCAAGGAGGGATAATGCGGCCCTTGAGTCTGCGAATTACCTTCGAAATCATTCTGGGCGCAGTCCTTGCGAGCTCGCTGTTCGTGGTTCTGCGCGAGGCACGGCAACTCGCTGAATACCGGCGCCAACAGGAGACCGACGCGCAATCCCTTCGATTGCTCCGCGAGGCCCTGCGCCAAAAAGAGGTCCAAAAAGTTCCCTCGCCCCCCACCGAAGAGGTCCCGCCGGGACTGGAGCAGGCCGTCGCCAAGCGCGAGGCGGTCATTGCTCAACTGAACCGTGAACTGGCGGAAGCCCACGCCACGATTGCCGACCTTCAGTCGCAGCTTGCCGGTGTCAATGATCAGCACGCCCAGGCGCTGGCCAGCGCCGAGGAGCGTGTCCAGAAGTTGCAGGCGGATTCGCAGGCCCGAATCGCCGACTTACAAAACCAGCTCGACGCCGCCACCACGGAATCCCAAATTGCCCGCCAGCGTGCTTCGGCTTTGGAGGCGGAAATCTCGAAACTGCGTGGCGAAAACGCCGCCAGCACGGCCCGCGCGAGCGACTTCAGCCAAACCGTCGCCAGCCTTCAGGACCTGACTCGCCGCCGTGAAATGTATATGACCTCGATCCTCCGCCGCTATCGTGATATTACCAGTGAATTCCGGAACATGAGCAGCGTGCTCGACACCAGCCGCGACCCGAACTCCAATGTGTGCAGCGGCGCCACCCTGAGCCGAATACAAAATGCGGTGAGCTCGGCAGAGGATGATCTTCAGCAACTGAATGATCTGAACGCCCGCGCTCAAAAACTGGAGAAGCAGCTCGAGAAGAAGTGACCCGGCGAGAGGGCCCCCTTCCCCTCCTCTCTGCTCACGCGCGCGGTGGGAATTCAGCTTTCAGTCGCGGGCCCCGGGACATTGAGCTCTCAGTCATTCGCGGCCAATGATGACCTTCGCCACTTAAATGACCTCAACTGCCAGGCACGGCAATTGGAAAAGAAACGGGCGAATCTGTAACCCGCATTTCTCACCACGGGCCAACGAACCGAAGTTTGGAGTGCGGCGACTCGTCGCCGCTTTCCCTGGCCGCGACTCGTCGCGGTCAGTCACCAACCGCTGACGAGTCAGCGGTAGAGAAAGCGGGAGCGAGCTCCCGCACTCCGAAATTTGCCTCCGCGCGCCCGGACAAGCGGTTCGATCGTGGCGCGCGCGGAAACCATTGGAAAGGCCCTTTAACGACGGGGCTTAAACCCCGCCCTTCCAAAGCCGTGGCGAGAAATGCGGGCTAAGCAATCGGGAAGTCCGTGTGAGATGGCCGAAGGATGGATTTTCGACGGCGGAGCAACCTGCTCGCAAGAATGAGCAATCCAATAGACTTACAGAGGATAGGCAGAGTGGCGAGAAAGTTCTGACCAGCGGTTACGGGGGTCGTGGTGGCCTCCACGAGGGATGGGGATGAAAATTCCGGCAGCGGGTAAGTTTGTTGTAGCGGCGGTCTCTGACCGCCGGGATCTATTGAATCAAAAGTCGGCGGTCAGAGACCGCCGCTACAACAAACCCGAATGGCCCACTATCAGAATTCCGGGGGGCTTGACAAACACCGTAGTGCGATGCCGGAGGAACTCCTGCTGCACGGTGCTGGCTGCCACTCTGTTGACGGTGCTCTCTACCCTGCCCCCCACGGCATCCGCGTGGGGTGGAGCGAAAGATCCAATACCCATGGCGGGTGCAGCCACCATTCCCGCCGGGACCATTCTGTATCTGCACCTTAAGACCGCGGTCAGCACCAAGACGTCCAAGCCGGGCCAGGCGGTTAGTGCGACTTTGGTGCGCGAGGTAGCAACGCCCGCGGGAATCGCCCTCCCTCCGGGCTCGATCCTGAAAGGCGTCATCGAGAAGTGCGCCGAGCCGACCACGTCCGAGGAGCGGGCCGAACTCCTCGTGAACTTTGGCCAGATTGACGTCCCGGGTGAAGGAACCCTCCGCCTGAAAGGGCGGGTGAGTGAAATTGGTAATGCGCGCGAATCCCTGCTGGCGGATGGCACCATCGTCGGCGTGCGCCAGAGCGAGGCTCCCGTCTCACTGTTGGGTGGGGTGTTGCAGAAACTTGGCCAGATAGACCCTTCCATCAACGATCAAATCCAAAAGCAAAAGATCGGCCAGGTCAACACGTCCATCGAATACCCCGCCGGCGCCGACTTCCAGTTCACACTCTTGGAGCCCTTGACCGTAAGGCAGATCTTCGCCTCCACCGGCCCGCCGCGACTCCCCTTTGGCCTGCGAGCCTCAGTCGAGGGCGTGCTCGCGAGCGCTCCCCAGCGCGCGGTGAGCAAAGACCAAAAGCCTGGCGATCCTATTAACCTGGTCTTTGTGGGTACAGCACAGGAGATCCGACAAGCATTCCAGCAAGCGGGCTGGGCTGAACCCAAGAAGAAGAATCAGTCGTCCATCCTGAAGACCGCCGAGGCCGTGATGAACAATGATGGCTACGGCGCGGCGCCGGTCTCCAATCTCTACTTATTCGGGCGAAAGGAAGACCTCGCCTTCGAGAAAACCCTCAACACCTTCAACAAGCGCCACCATCTGCGCTTGTGGCAATCACCCACCACCGCGCCCGACGGCCGCCCCATCTGGCTGGGGGCCGCCACTCACGATATCGGCATCGATGTTCACCCCGGCGTCGTTTCGCACGCGACCGACCCCAATCTTGATGACGAGCGGGCGCAGGTGGGGTCCGACATCGTGGCCGGCGGGGCCGCCCAGGCCGCCGAACTCGTGGCCCCCCCGAATCCGCTGAGCAGTGGAATGACCGCCACCGGAGGGGAATGGCACACGGACGGCAGGTTGCTGGTCGTGGATCTGAAGACTGGTGTGGCAGGTCCCATGTAAAAATGAGTCTGGCCGCTCTGCACCCCCCTTGGTGCGAACCCTCTAATCTTCCTGACGATTCCTCCGCCAACGAGGATCATGAGTGGGGTGACGAAAGTGATGACCAGCATTGGCATCAGCTGGAAGTTTGGCGTTGACCAGTGATGCCAAGTCTGTACCAACGCCGCTCCACCCAACGCACCCATGACAGAGCTCAGCGTCATCGTGGCGACCATCTCTCTCCCCTTGGCGATCGCTGCAGCAATACAACCTATGAAAAACGGTTGGATGAGGAGTTCGATTAGGACAAAATACAGCAACCAAAAGACATAGGCGTCGATGTGTGCGTAGACCTGATATTTGTGCAGAACCGCATTTACCGCTTTCTCGGTAATAAAAAGGGAAGCCCAAAGGAGCAGATAGCCTCCGACCACAGTGCCAGCGATCAACCACGGCGCGGCGAAGAATCCGGTGGCGATCAGATGCCCGATGGTTCTTACGCGCTACCATTACCTCCGGGCTACCCGCTATTGACGGGAAAGACGCTCTTGCAGCGATGTCAAGGCGGGCGTAAACTGCAAGTGTAGCGAAGAAGAGTAATCCATGACCCTCAATTTGAAATCCGAACTTGCCGCCGCGCTGGAGAGCTTGGCCGCCGCCCAAGGGCTTTCCGTGGAAGACTACCTCCAACAACTCGTGGAAAGGGAGCTTCCGGCCGTGACCTCAGAGCCCGCGCCTTCGGAAAGCAGCGGCATGGTTCGAGAGAGCGGCCTACTCGTCTACCGCACGGGGAAGCCCCTGCCTGCGCGGGTCGTCGATGAGGCCATTCGGCGCTCCCGCGAAGAAAGATCAAAGCATATCCTCGGCAATCTCTCTTGAAACTCTTTTTCGACAGCTCCGTTCTCGTCCCTGTCTTCTATGCTGATCATCCCCACCATGATGCCAGCGCCAGGGTATTCCTTGCTGCGGGAAAGGAAGACTTCTGTGCGCTGGGGACGCTGGGAGAAGTGTACGCGACCTTGACCGGACTGCCCGTTCGCCCGCGCATAACCGGCCACGACGGCATGACCGTACTGAAACAGATCCGCGACCGATTGACCGTCATATCCCTCACGGGGCAAGAGTACGTATCCGCGCTGGAGTCGGTGTCGGGATCGGTCGTGGGGGGAGCGGCTTACGACGCACTCATCGCCAAGTCTGCCGTCAAAGCCGGCGCTGATGTGTTGCTCACGTGGAATCTGCGGGACTTCAGCAGGTTCGGAGCAGAGATCGCACAGCTTGTGAAGACTCCGATCGAGATTTGACCGTTATTGTGGGGCGCACTTCTGCCCCGGCCGGAAATTCACGGCCTCAAAGGGATCGGGGGGTTCCACGTTTCCGGCCAAAGCAGTCGCCGACAAGCCGCATTGACGACTTGTCCGTGGATGTGGCGCCCGCCGGTCCCGGGCGGATCGTCGACCACTCGGAAACTATCCCAAAACGGGGTTCTGGGAAGCATTCGTCGCTGTGAGGGAATGCGGTTCTATCCAGGATAAGGGGCCTTATTTTAACACCCTTGGTGCGGAACCCGCACCGGCGCGGCATTCATTAGTCAGCGTTAATCTGCGCAGGTGAGCTTCCGCGAGCTTTGCGGTGGTTTTTGCAAATCGCCTCAAGTTTTTTCAAGCATGGCCGATATAAGGGACAGTGGCATAAGCCCGCCAGCGCCGCTGATAGATCCGCCCACTTGCAGCGCTGAGCCCTTGGCGGCAAGTTCGAAGACCCCTTCGCCCCGACGATCACCCTTGCCGCCAAGGCTCCCTCCTCAATCCCCCATCGACCTTCGCGCATCGGTGCTAATTTGGGCGTAGCGCCGCCATCTGGGCGGCTCCATGCCGGCTGGAAGCCGGCGCTACATCTGAAATTACACTACCCGCGCAGCGGTGGATTTTCCAAAAATCTGTTAGTATAGTGATTCGGGGTCTAAACCATAATCCATGCGCATGGCAAGCCGAGTTCTGGCCATCCTCACCATTGCCGCTCTTCTCGCGCCCGGCGTGCGATGGGTGTCGAGTAGCGCCGGCCAGGAGGGGTGCACCTGCCCTCCCCAAGCCTGCACGTGTCCCATGCATCATGATCATCTGGGGCACACTCCATCTTGCTGCGCAGCCCACGGCGGGCAATGCGGACTGGCATCGCCTGACGGCATCCTCAACTCGCTTCTCAGCAACCTGGTCTTCGTTCCCACGGAGCACGAGCTACCCGGCCCCTTGAAGCTCTGGGCTCCCGGCCAAACGGCGGCAAGTTCCAACGCGCTGCCCTCGCACGCCCCGCCTCTCGATCAGCCTCCGCGCCCCACTCTCTGATTCCTTCTCCTAACACGTTTTGTTCGCGCCCTGTGCTGCATGCTGACGGGTGAAACCCGGAGATGCCACTGCGCCTCCTCCGATTCCTCGCGAGGTTGCGGCCGGGGCTTAAATCCTATTCATCCCGAAGGAGGCTTCATGCGAAAGCTCGTATTGTGCCCGTGTCTGGCGGTCTTTCTAATGTCCGGTTCCCTGCTCCACGCCACGATTTTTGGAAGAATACAAGGCATCGTGCACGACCCACAGCATCGGCCGGTGTCCGGAGCATCGGTAAAGCTCCAGGCGATGACCTCGGATTGGTCCGAAACCGCGCAATCGGACGATAACGGTGAGTTTTCATTCGCCGCCGTGCCCATCGGCGATTACAAAATCACCGTCACGCAGCCTAAATTCCAAACTGAGGAGCAGACGGTTACCGTCGATGCCGGCTCATCACCGATTCTTCACTTTCAATTAACGATTGCGCCCCTGAATCAATCGACCGTTGTCGTGGGCCAGGGAGAGGTGGCCAACATGGATTCGGTAACCCCCACCGCTCTGGTCGATCGCCTGGACATATCCCAAACCCCCGGCGCCGACCGCACCAACAGCATGGCAATGATCACCGACTATACCCCTGCCGCCTATGTGACTCACGACATGTTGCACATGCGCGGCGGCCACCAGGTGGGCTGGCTCATTGACGGCGTACCCATACCCAACACCAACATCGCCGCCAACATAGCCCCGGTGATTGACCCCAAAGACATCGATTATCTCGAAGTGGAAAGAGGCAGCTACGAGGCCGATTTGGGCGACCGTACGTACGGAATGTTCAACATCGTGCCCCGCAACGGCTTCGAGCGTAACAATGAGGCGGAACTCGTCACCACCTTCGGCAATTGGTATCAAACCAACGATCAACTCAATTTCGGATCGCATACCGACCGCTTCGCCTATTACGTCAGCGTAAACGGCAATCGGAGCAACTACGGTCTACAGACTCCGATTGCGCAAGTTTTTCACGATGCGGAGAATGGCTATGGGGGATTCGCTTCATTCATTTTCAATCCCAATCCCAAGAACCAATTGCGGCTGGTCACCTCTCTACGGGAGGATTATTACCAGATTCCCTGCGACCCGAACCCGAACTCCATTGGAAATCAGCAGTTGGTGGAGGCCGGGGAATCCTCCAGTTACGGCCTCCGGGATGGCGAGCACGAGCGCGATGGCTACCTCACCTTCTCCTGGGTCCGCACCTTCAATGCCAATACCCTGCTGACGGTTTCTCCCTTTTATCACTACAACAGCGCCGACTACCGAGGCGGCGCGAACGACTACCCCGTTATCTCAAGCATGGATCAGGCTGCCCAATACGCGGGCTTGCAGGCAACTCTTAATGAACACGTCTGGAGAAACGACGTTGAGGTCGGAGTGTACGGATTCGCTCAGCACCAGTACAACCTCTTCGACAACCAATTCACGGACGGCAGTCAGAACTTCCCCTCCTCTTCCATTGGCGTAAATGGCGGGCTGGAGAGCACCTTCATCAATGACAAGTTCAAAGTGACCTCGTGGTTGACCTTGATCGCCGGCCTCCGCCAAACCCACTTTACGGCGGACGTGGTGGAGAACGCGACGAACCCGCGTTTGGGTGGCGCCCTCAGAATCCCGCGCCTGAACTGGGTGTTCCGCGTCTTCTACGGAAAATATTACCAAGCCCCGCCACTGGTGACGGCCACCGGCCCGCTGCTCGGCTTAGCCAACAGCCAGAATTTTACTTTCGCTCCGCTGCACGGCGAACGCGATGAAGAGCACCAATTCGGCCTCACGATTCCTTTCCGCGGCTGGGTGCTTGACGCCGACACCTTTCAAACCGAGGCGAGCGATTGGCTGGACCATAACAATATCGGAGAATCAAACCTGTTCTGGCCGATCACCTGGGATGCCGCCTTGATTCAAGGTTCGGAGCTAACCCTGCGGTCTCCTCGCCTTTGGCATCGCGGCCAGTTTCACCTGGCCTTTGCCAATCAATTCGCGCGGGCAACCTCCCCCATCACCGGCGGCTTGATCTGCCCGACCAGCAACGACTCGGCTTGCCCGCTCGATATACCGCCGGGATATTCGGCGGTGGACCATGATCAGAGAAATACCTTGAACTTCGGTTTCAATGGAAACCTTCCCGGGCACGCGTACGCTTCGACGAATGTGTACTACGGCTCGGGGTTCACGAACGGGATTCCCGACGCGCAATATCCGGGGGCGTATCTGCCTCAGCACACCACGTTCGACCTTTCGCTGGGCAAATCCTTGGACGAAAAATACAGCGTGTCCGTAAGCGCGCTGAATGTGGCAAACCGCCGCGTGGAGCTGGACAACAGTCTGACGTTCGGAGGCTTTCACTGGAACGACCCGCGGCAAATCTATGTCGAGTTTCGGTACCGGTTCCATTACTAGGGCCAGGTGTACAATCTCCGCTGCGCCCTTTTACGAGGCCGCACCGCTTTTTCCATGGGGAGGTCCCTAATGCACGCGCAACGGTTCATGGCAGGGCTCACCGGCTTGAGCATGGCGTTTGCTCTGGCCACGTGCCAAACCGAGAAGCCCTTACCGCAGCAACGGTTTGATCTGCGCGGGAAAGTGGTGGCGGTAAGCAAGAGCGAAGGCACCGTAACGCTGGCGCACGAAGCGATTCCGGGTTACATGGCCGCCATGACCATGGACTATCCGATCAAAGACAAGTGGGCTTTCGACGTTCTTAAACCGGGCCAAACCGTCCACGCAACTCTGGTGGTGGCGAGCGACCGCGCCTGGCTGGAAGGGATCGTCATCAGCGAAGAGGGCAAGCCGGAGAACAACCCGCTCGCGTCTGCGGAATCTGCGCGCACACCTGTGGGGCAGGAAGTGCCGGACTTCGGGCTTATCAATCAGGATGGCAAGCGGATTCATCTTCATCAATACCATGGCAAGGCCTTGCTGCTGACCTTCATTTATACGCGGTGCCCGCTTCCCGACTATTGTCCGTTGATGAGCAAGAATTTCGCGCAAATCCTGGAGGAAGTGCGCAGCGACCCGAAGCTCATCAATTCCACCCACCTGTTGAGCATTAGCATCGACCCTGAATACGACAAACCCGCTGTCTTGCGGGCCTATGGCTTGGATTGCGCGGGCAAGTCCCATCCCTTCGATCATTGGGAATTCGCCTCGGGCACGCCGGAGCAGGTTCGCAAAGTAGCCGAGTTCTTTGGCCTGAAATACTGGACCGAAGGTGGCCAAATCGTGCACGCGCTGGTCACGGCGCTGATCGGCCCCGACGGGAAAGTCATCCGACTTTACCGCGGGAACGATTGGCAACCGGCGCAAGTGGCGAGCGACCTCCGAAACGTACCTGGGGCTATGAAATAAGGTCTCCCGGGGAACAGTGCCCACGCGGGAGGCTATTGTGACGAGAAATTAAATTAGCCCAACATCCAAAGTTATGCTGGAGTCAAGACGAGCCTCGTGATAGAATAGTACCCTCCTCAGGAACCCTCGCAAAAAGAGGATTTGATGCCAGAAGAGAATTCGGGTGAAGTCCGCACGCTCACCGGCAAGGACAGCGGAGCGAGCGAGGTGCGTAGTGTCGGTTCTTCCCGCCGTCCCAAAGTCCTGCTGACGAGTGTTTGCCGCCCCCTCGGCCCCGCGCACGGAGACGCTCCGAGCGTGGGCTACGAAGTGCTGCACGGACAAGTCACCCGCGCCCAGGGCGTCTTCAGCCCGCGCTCGGTGAATTTCACTTATGGGCTGGATTACATTGCCGCCAACCTGGATGCGCCGGCCGTGGTGCTCCAATATCCGTCGCATCGCGAGTTGGTGCGCGAGTTGAAGAAGGGGCCGGACTACGTGGGCGTTTCCTTCAACCTGGTTTTATTCCATCGCATGAAGGAAGTGGTGGCGCTGGTGCGCAAGCACGCGCCGCGCGCCAAAATCGTCCTGGGCGGTTATGGAACGGTTTTGGACGACGCCACGCTGGCTCCCTACGGCGACTACTTCTGCCGCGGTGAGGGAGTGGCCTTCTTCCGCGCCCTGCTGAATGAGCCGCCCCGGCCCATGCCTTACGATCATCCCCTGGTGATGCTCAACTTGAAGATTTTTTCCGTGCCGATGGACCGCACCGGCGTGATCTTCGCCGGGCTCGGCTGCCCCAATGGCTGCGACTTCTGCTGCACGTCGTATTACTTCAAGCGCCACCACATTCGCCTGCTCCCCACCGGCGACGATATCTTCCGCGTCGTCGAGCGCTACCTCGAGGTCGACCCGCACATGAGCCTGGCGATCCTCGACGAGGATTTCCTCCTCGCCAAAGACCGCGCCACCCGCATGCGCGAACTGGTGCTGGCCCGCGGCACGCCCCTCTCCATTTTCGCCTTCGCTTCCGTCAAGGCCTTGAGCCGGTTCACTCCTCAGGAACTGCTGGAGACGGGCGTGGACGGTGTTTGGGTGGGGTACGAAGGAAAACGCTCGGGCTACTCCAAGCAGCAGGGCAAACCCATCGAGGAATTGATTCCGGAATTGCGCTCGCACGGCATCACCGTGCTCTCCTCCATGATGCTGGGCTTCGAATATCACACCCCGGAGATCATTCGCGAGGAGATGGCGGAATTCCTGGCGCTGCGGCCCGCCTATCCCCAGTTCCTCATCTATGGTCCCACGCCCGGCACGCCCTTTTATGAGCGGGTGATGCGGGAAGGGCGCATGCGCCCGGAAATGTTAGCCGACCCGGAGCGCTACTACCGCCACTGCGATGGCTTCACCTCCATGGTGGTACACCCCACCATGAAGCCGGAAGAGATCGAGGACTTGCAGCGCGAGTGCTTCGAAACCGACTTCCGTATCAATGGACCTTCCATCCTGCGATCGGTGGAGGTCTGGTTCCAGGGTTGGAAGCGCTACCACCAGTCTGATTCACCCTACATGCGCGCCAAAGCGCAGCGCTGGGCGGAGGAGATTCACTTCGCCTGGCCGCTTTTCCGCGTGGCGAAGCGCTCCAGCCCCCAGCCAGAAGTCGCGGCCCGCTTGGAAGCGGAGATTCGCGCCGCCATCGGCCCGCCCTCCCTGGGCCCGCGCGTGCGTTCGTGGCTGGCGCCCGCCGCCGCCGCCTGGACCGGCTTCACCCTGCGCCACAATCTGTTCCAACACCCCAAGTTGGTCCGCAACACCTATCGCTCCGCCCCATGGGCGCTGCGTTCCGGGGAACTCGGTTCGCTCCGGGTGAGCCTGGAGCGCGCCCTGCACAGCACGTTGGTGAAGATCGAAGGAGCCCTGGACGGCGCCAGCGCCAGACGCTTGGCGGCCGGTATTCGCGCCCATCTGCACAATAACGATGCGGAGGTCAAGGTGGTGGTGGCCGAGGGGACGCGCGCCGAACCCCGGGACTTGCAATTTCTTGCCCAGGAACTGGCGCACCTGCGCCACCGCATCTCCATCTCGGTTCCGTCCGCTCCGGAAACCTGGACTTATCTCAAGAGCGCTTGATGCTCGATGCAGAGGTTCTCGTTTTCCTGGACTTCCGGATCGCACTTCAGGTTTCCTTCATCCTCGATAAACGGGATTCCGGCTTCCTGAAGACGAAAGCGGTTGGAGCGGAAATTACCGAAGGCTACTTTAAAGGGAGCATGGGCCCGAAGATCAGCTAGATCCCCCGCCATCCCACGCGTGGCGTCCAGGTTGGCACCGAAATTGACCATCGCGATCCCGGCCACATTCACACTGAGGATGAGCAACACCAGCCAGGAAAGACCGCGCCAATGCGGCTTCTCGCCGGCGCCCCCGAGCGGCGCCAGCGCCACCAGCGGAATTAGCCACACCTGAGGGGCATAGCGGGCCCACCAGCATGCATGAACGGGTAATACCGACGCAATGATGATCAAAATGAGAGCCGTGGCGACCCAGGGCGCGGCGCGACCCCGCCACAAACGGATTGCCAGGAACACCCAAGAGAGAACCAGTGCCGCCGGAAAGAGGGGGCCGAATCCTCCCGTCCGCACATCAGGTTGCTGAAATTGCCCCCATTCGCTACGGTCAACTTGCCAGGGGACTTTGAGCGTGGACTCGGGCGGCCAGACACGGGATCTCGAGAAAATCGACGCCGCGAGGTTCGCGACCCGGTTGGCTTCCCAAAAATCCGGAGGGGTATCATTCCTCAGGCTGAAATTCGGAAGCTCTCCTCTTCCGAAAAAGGGGTAGAAGGGGTGGCCATTCTCGAGGATATTGAACACATAGGGATTCATTCCGAAGACGCACGTCCCCAGCCCCAGGGCCAGGGCCGCCATGTAGAATGGCTTCCGCCAGGGCCGCTTCTGCCACGCGAGCAATGCAAGAAATCCTGCGAAGAGGATCGTGACGTACACCAAGCCCGTGAACTTTACCTGGATGATCAAAACCGCGGCTTCCAACAGCAACAGGTTCACCCAGGGGTTGCTGGCGGTGGCGCTCAGGAAACAGAGGGCGGCCAGGCAGACAAGGAGCGAAGCCATTTGCCCATCGACATAGAAAGTGAAAATTTGGCATACCGCCACGGGGTTGGCCGCGACTAACACGGCCATGGCCACGGGCCAGGCGCTCAGCTTCTTTCCAGAGCCGGCGAAAACCGCAAGCGCCAGGAAAAACGCCGCACACATTAGGAGAAGGTTTGCGAACTTGCCGGATTCGATACGTCCCGTTAACCGGTACATCGACGCCGCAACGATCCAGGGCCCTTTGGGGTAGTGATTCAATAGGACGCATTTGAAGATGGAGATCAGACTGATGGAAGGAGTGAAGAGCGGATTCCACCCCCGAGCGAGCTGGTAAACACCTTCCTGATGGTACGCCTGGCCGTCAAAAGAGACATCGTAGAAGACCCGGCTGATCCCCGCGGAGGCCGCCACCAGCAAGCCCAGGAGCGCGGCCACCAGCAGGGCCGTGCGCCAAGGGCGGGGGAAGTAGAGGCGCGCTCCCCATGCGGTCACCAGGTATGAACCCACGAAGGCGGTGGGCAGCACCAGAGCATGAATGGGCATTCCGAGGGCCCACCCGAATTCTGCCGTGGCGACAATCAGCGCGAGGAACGTCAGAATCGCCCCGCCAAAAAGAATTGCAAATCCGGGAAGGAAAGGCCGTGCTCCCACCGTGTGCGTGCTCACGGGCGGACCTCACTAGACCTTGGAGTGAACGACGTGGACGGAAGGCATGCCATCGGGCTCATCCACGAGCTCGATATCCTGGAAAATATTCGGAGATTCCTTCTTAAAGACGCGGAAGACCTCGACCGCCAGCAAGCGGATTTCCGTATCGGCGTGGATGCTGCCGCGCAATTCGAGGAAGTGCCGCCAGGCGCGGGAATTCCCCGTCACAAAAATCTTGGTTTCGGTGGCGTTGGGAAGAATGGACCGGGCGGCCTGGCGCGCCCACTTGCGCCGGTCGCGGGGGGGCATTTCCGGATGCTTCTGCTGCACGAATTGCGCGGTGGCCTCGGCGAGTTCGTCATATGCCTTGCGCAGAGATTCAATGGTCTGCTGCCATTTCTCCCGCAGCTCGGGATTTTCCTGGTAGAGCGGCGGCACCACGTATCGCGCATCGCTTTCGTCCACGTAGCGCTGAGAAAGTTGCGAATACCCGAAGCCCGCGCGGTGGCGCACCAGTTCATGCGTAAGGGCGCGGCTGACGCCGGTGATCAGCAGGCACCACACGGCGTGCTCCAGCACGCTGCCGTGTTTGGAAGCGAGGATATTCTCCAGGTACTCGCGGTTGCTTTTTCGCCCCTTGCCAAACGACATGTAGCAAGTACGCCCGGCGATTTCCGCCAGGGCCTCGCCGGCCGCGGGGGCGTCGGTGGAGAACACCATCCCCTCATCGGCCAGGAAGCGCGCCAGCTCGTCGTCGGCGATGTGCTGGCGTCCCACCAAATAAACTTTGGGCTTGGAAATGTAGGGATCGAAGGGAGGAATTGTGGCCATCCGGCTCCCGTTACGCTAATTGGTGTAAATCCCTGGGTCCGAAATTCCGATACGCCCCACTCCCCGCGCTGCCGTCCGGCCCACGCGCCGTTACCGGCTGGAGGCGGTCTTCGCGTCGGCAGGCGCGGGCGTCGCTTTCTTGAATCCGGCGTACTTCCGGTTGAACCGCTCCACGCGGCCAGCGCTGTCCACAAGCTTCTGCTTACCCGTGTAGAAGGGATGGCACTTGGAACAGATGTCCAGGTGCAGGAGGTCGCTCTTGTGAGTAGAGCGCGTCTTGAAAGCGTTACCACACGCGCAGACCACATTGACCTCATGATAGTTCGGGTGAATCTTGTCCTTCATATGACTCCTTGTTTGCGTCCAGACAAACCTCTATTTTAACGGCATTATCAGAAACTTTCAATTCGTCTTTTATGGGCGATCCCAACTGCGTCGCCTCGCTTTCATCGTCGCGGGGGTGAATTCCGCCGTTCGAAGGGGTGGTGGGAATCTGCGAATCCGAAGAAAAATCCGGGGGTCACAATATTCTTCTTGACAAAAAGGCCAAAACCTACTACATATTGTGGCAATGCAGTGTACAACCACAAAAGGTGGTTTGGCACGCAGACCCCAAGACTTCCAGAAAAGGAGGGGAAAAGCTATGGCAGTGAAAAAGGCAAAGAAAAAGAAGAGATAAGGAATGAACTGGTTTTAGGTTTCCTCCTTTCCCCAGGCCCGCTCCCCCAAGCGGGCCTTTTGTTTTCAGCCCCCATCGTTCCATCGCGGCGATCCGCGGAAGCCACAAATCATCATGACGGGATGGGATTGGACAGCAGATCTTACGTGAAGCTGATTTTCACATCCTCGCGGTCAGCCTCCGGGGCTTGGAAGAGCGCGTGGGGTTGCAGCCCCATGAAGCCGGCCACAAGGTTGGCGGGAATTTGGGCAATGCGGATATTGTAAAGGTTGACGTCATCATTGAAGCGGTTGCGCTGCCCGGCGATCTTCTCCTCGAGCTCCGTGATGCGCCCTTGCAGTTGCATGAAGTTCGTGTTGGCCTTCAGGTCCGGATAGTTCTCCGCCACGGCGAACAAGGTCTTGAGCGCGCTCGAGACCATGCCATCGGCTTGCGTCTTCTCGGCGGGAGTGGTGGCGCGCATATAGGCGGTGCGCGCGTCGGTCACTGCCTGCAAGGTCTTCTGCTCGTACTGCATATAGCCTTTGCAAGTATCAACGAGCTTCGGCAGTTCGTCGTGCCGTTGTTTAAGCATCACGTCGATGTTGGCGAAGGAGCGGTCAATGTCATTCTTTAGAGTGATCAGGCTGTTGTAAATGCCGATTAAGTACAAGACCAGCCCGATGATGACGATCGCGATGACCACCAATACGGCGATGACCACTGCCGCGGCTACCATAGTCAGCCCCCCTCATGGGTGATTGATGATTGGTGATTGGTGATTGGTGGATTTTTCGAACTCGGCCGACAAGTGCAAAGCCACGCTGAGCAATCACCCATCACAAATCACCCATCACCAATCACCAATCATCAATCACCAATCACCAATGCCTACGTCATTTTCACATCCACGTCCTGGCGGTCTTCCTCCGTCACTTTGAACAGGTCGCGATGTTGCAGGTGCATCATGCCGGCGATGATAACGTCGGGAAACTGCTGAATACGGATGTTGTAGGTGTTGACGTCGTCGTTGAAGAACTCGCGCCGGTCGGCGATCTTTTCTTCCAACTCGGAGATACGTTTCTGGAGTTGCATGAAGTTGTTGTTGGCCTTGAGCTCCGGATAGTTCTCCGACACCGCGAACAAGGTCTTGAGCGCGCCGGAAATCATGTTATCGGCCTGAGCCTTCTCACTCACGGAACCGGCTTTCATGTAAGCTGTCCGCGCCTCGGTGATGAGCTGAAAGGTCTTCTGTTCATACTGCATGTAACCTTTGCAGGTCTCGATCAACTTGGGCAGCTCGTCGTGCCGTTGCTTGAGCAGGACGTCGATATTCGCCCAGGCCTTATCGATATCGTTTTTCAAACGCACCAGGCTGTTGTAAATGGTGATGAGGTAAGCGAAGATCCCCACGAGGAAGAGGATCACGACCAGTCCCACCAGAATCGTTAAACCCATTTTTTGCGCCTCCTAAAGTGTCAGAGCCATCCCAATCTGGCCAAGAGAAATGCCAGGCAAGCCACCGCGAGGGCCGCTCCTCCAAAAATCCGCAGAGCGGCGCGATTGCGCAGCGTCTGTTTGATTTCCTTCTCGCTGCGCCATGAAATCAGGAAGGTCGGCTCGTTCGTTCCCTTCACAATCAAATTGCGGTCATATTCGTCCTGGGGGGAGGGATTTTCCACGCACGTTCCCGTGAGGTCGTACCAATGGCCGGGGACAATCAGATACTCGCTCAACCGATAGCGGTTCGAAAACCCACTGCCGAGGTTGATGCCCCCTCCCATGCCGAGGAGGTTTCCACCACCCAAAAAGGAATGGCTTAATCTGCTCACCGCCGATTGGGCATAGGAATGAAGTTCGGCTGGGGAGGCCATGGTTCCCGTGGCCACGGCCGGAGCGCCAAGGCCTGAGAACAGCCGCCCCAGGGAGTTTCCCAAGGCCCCTCCCGTGGTCACCTTCGCGGTCCGGATCAAGTCGTACTCGGCATGATGCGCGTCCACCAGCACTTTGCCTGACCCGTCTTCGAGATAAAACCTCACGCCATCCGCGTCGGTAGCGGCGTGCGCCCAGTGGCCGCCGTTCTTGTCGGCAACCCAACGCTCGATCATCACTTGGTAGAAACAGCAGGGAGTTCGTGTCACCGGGCTCGCCACCGTCTGCTCCGCTCGGGCCTTCCCATGAATTTCCACCAGGCCCATGGCCATGCTGCGAATCGGGATTTCAGGAGTGTCCAGCAGTACGCGGTACTCGCGGTACACACGGAAGCCCTTAAAGAACAAGTAAAGACCGGCGCCAAATCCCACCAGCAACGCTCCATCCGGGTTCGAACTGCGAAATAACATAGACTGACCTGAAAAGGTGGTCATGCTACTCGACACACTCGAAAAACGCAAGTCGCGCGGACGGAGCGTTGCGGACGGAGCGCGGGCATCCTGCCCGCTGGGGTACGGCCATTTTGGCCGTGAGCGCACGGACGGGACGCCCGCGCCAAAGCGGGCAGGATGCCCGCGCTCCGTAGTGTCTACCCAAGCGGGCATCTCTCCAGTATGATGTGGGGTTGTCGGCGCCCCGCCGCCAGCGATGCCGCGGTGGAAGTTGCCGGCCGGAAGCAATGACATGCACCCCTTTCGCACCTTAGAACATCCGGCGGACGTCGGCTTTGAGGCATTCGGGGCGACGCGTGAGGAAGTGTTCGCCAACGCCGCGCGCGCCCTGATGAATGTGATTGTGGATTTGGACACGATCAAACCCTGCGCGGAAGTGCCTTTGCAAATCCGCGGACCTGATCCCGAAGACCTTTTGGTGAATTGGCTGAGCGAGCTCTTATATCTGCACGATGCCGAGGGCTGGCTGTTCCGGGATTTTGAGATCCTGAGCCTTCAGGATGATTCGCTGAGCGCCGTGGCGCGCGGCGAAAAATTCCAGTGGCCGCGGCACCAGGCCAAATTGCTGGTCAAAGCGATTACTTATCATCAACTCGCGCTGGAAAAAACCGCGCGAGGCTGGCGAGCGCAAGTTTATGTGGATATTTGAGGCAGGTTACAGGTTACAGGTTCTAGGTTGCAGGCGAGAGGTTGCGCGGACCCGCCGTGCCCACGCCTGCTCCCGGCTCCGGATCACTTGCAATCTGTTGCTGGCTCTCTTCGCCGCAGGCTATTTCCTGGCGCCTTTTCGCGGTCGCGCTGCCTCTCTGCTGCTTTACAGTGTCCAAGAGGTCAAACCGAAAGTATTCGCATGGATTCCTGACGATGTGATCGATCAGGAATGCGATCCCCTTTTCACCCGCCCGGCGACGGCGGGATTCATCGTGACCTCGCAGGGCGTGGTGGTGGTCGATACTTCCAACAGCCCGATGCACGCGCGCGATCTGCTCTACGAAATCCGCCAGCGCACCGATCTCCCCATTCGCTACGTTATCAACACCAGTTCGGCAGCCGACCACATGTTGGGCAACGAAGTTTTCACCGATGAGCTCGCCATCCTGATTTCCACCCGGACGGCGCAAGCGGAAATGCTCCAGTACCGGCAGGAACTTTACGATCGCATGCACGGTGAACAGGGATGGCGCCTCGAAGCGCGCATGCGGGGCTTCCACGTAACCCCCACCACGCAAACCTTCGATGAAAAGATGACGCTCCACTTGGGCGGGCAGGAAATCCGCATGTCCAGCTTGTTGCGCGGCGGGACTTCCCCCGAAGACGCCGTGGTGTATTTGCCTGCCGCGAAAACGCTCTTCCTGGGTGAGCTCTACGACAACCAGTATTTTCCGCGCATCGGTTCGCGCAACGTGCAAAGCTGGATCGAGGTGCTGCGGCAAGTCGAGGGCTGGGACGTTGACACCTACGTTCCAGGCCACGGCGCCCCCGGCGGCAAGAAGGACTTGGTGGATTTCCGCAAGTTCCTGGAGTGGCTGGTGGCCCAGGTGCAAATGCGCCTGAAGCAGGGACAAACTCCCGAGGACGTGCAGAAGAACCTTTGGCTCCCCAAAACCTATAACTGGCACGCCGCCGACCTCGCGGCGGATACCGTCGCGGATGTGTGCCGGCAGCTCGCCCCGCCCCGGCCCGCAACTCCCGCCTCCGCTCAGCCCGGGAATTAGATTCCCATGGCAATGCAGAGCGCGGCGGCATCGCCGATGCTCTCCCCGAGCGAGGCCGGGATGACCTGGCAGGTGCGGGCCGGCAATTCCAGCGCCTCACGCTTGACGACGCGGCGTGCGGGTTCGAGGAGCAAATCACCCAGGCGCATGGCCAGACCGCCGATCACGATGCGGTCGGGGTTCAGCAGGTCAACCAGAATCGCCAGGACTTCTCCCAGCTTTTCCCCCGTGGTTTCGAGAACTTCCCGCGCCACTTCGTCGCCCTGCCGTGCCGCCGTACCAATATCCTTTGCCGTGATGGGCCCTCCCGAGCGATACAACTTCGCCAGGCGCGTCGAGCGTTTTTTCTTGAGCGCCGCGGCCACCGCCTGCTGGGCCACCTGCGCCATGCCGCCGCCGCTGGCCCAACCTTCCGCCGAGCCTTTCTTGTTGTGGCCGATGGGGCCCGTGCGGGTCAGGCGCAGGTGGCCCACTTCGCCGGCCAGGTCGTTCGCGCCGCGGTAGAGTCGCCCGTCGGTGATGACGCCGGCGCCGAGGCCGGTGCCCATGGTCAGGAACACCATGTTCTGGCAACCTTTGCCGGCGCCGAATCGATGCTCCGCCACGGCCCCGGCATTCGCGTCATTTTCGATCAAGCATTCGGCTTGGAATTCGCGCTCCAGGATGGCCTTGATCGGCACGTCATCCCATGTGGGCAGATTGGGCGGTGATTGGATAATCCCCTGCACGCGGTCGAGCGGGCCTCCGCAACTTACTCCCAGCCGCGCGATGGCGCTGGTGTCAGCGCCTTGCTCAACCAGCATCTCGCGAATTCCCGACTTGATCAATTCCAGGGCTCGCTCCGGCCCCTGCGCAGGACGGGTGGCGAACTGCTTGCGCGCGATGACCTCCGGCGGGGCCGAGGAAAGCAGGACGGCGGTTTTGGTGCCGCCAATATCGATTCCGACCAGTAGTTTGTTTTCAGACGTGTTCACGGGCAGACTCCTGTTCCCGGGCGGTTGGGACGAAGGGCACCGGGAATTTCTCTTCCCATCTCACAGCATGAATTCGGCCGACGCACCGGCGGGAAGCATGAAACTATACTTGTAAATTTCCGCGGAGGGAATATGCTGTTGGTGCGACCGTCAAGGGGGGACCTCGAAGAGGTCCAATGTCATTAGCCGTGGGTGAAACCCACGGATATTGCGTACCCGGAGACTTGCCAACCCCGAAGGGGTTGAATTCAGCTGTGCGGCAATTCAAAAGAATAAGGGATTCGACCCCTGCGGGGTCGAGGAGGATTCTCGTTAGAGGGCCCCTATCCGTGGGTTTCACCCACGGCTAATGATATTGTTCCCCTTCGGGGAACAAAGCGGAGAAGAGTCATGACCTATTCACGAAGAGATTTATGCTTGCTGGTTGGCGCACTGGCCGCGGCCCCGGGGGTTGCGGCACAGAAGACGGCATTACCGAGCAAGGTATTTCCCTACGCAGAATTGCCGGTTCGTAAAAATGGCGAGAATGAGTCCCGCCCGGTGCTGGAGGGCGAACTGCACGATGGCTGCTACCTGGAAGTTCATCAGACCAAACTGGCGCCGGGAGCCATGCCCCACCCGGCGCATCACCATCTGCACGAGGAGATGTTCCTGGTCCGGGAGGGTGCGATCGAGATCACCATCAGCGGTAAGTCAACTCAGTTGGGCCCCGGCTCGGTGGGTTTCGTGGGTTCGAACGACGAGCACGGAATCCGCAACCCCGGCCCCGCCCACGCAGAATACTTCGTGGTCGCCTTCGGAAAAGATACATAAATCCTCAGATTACACAGATTACGCAGATTCCAATGACGAGGCTTCAGATTTTAGCCATCAACGGCCAGCAAAAGCTCTAGCTGACTGCTGATTGCTGACAGCCTCCTATCTGTGAAATCTGCGCCATCTGTGGATCAAGAAGCTTTCGGCAAGTGCGCCAGCGCCTCGTGAATTTTGGCTTTCGGATATTCGTAGTCGAAAAGCTCGCCGGCAAAATACTTCTCATACGCGGCCATATCAAAGTGCCCATGCCCGCTGAGGTTGAAGAGGATGGTTTTCTCTTTGCCCTCATCCTTGGCCTTCAGCGCTTCATCCACCACGCAGCAGACGGCGTGGGAAGTTTCCGGGGCCACGATCAGGCCCTCGGCGCGCGCGAAAGTCAGCGCGGCTTCAAAGCACTTGAGTTGCGGATAGCTCACCGCTTCCACGACGCCCTCCCGGTGGAGCAGGCTCACCAGGGGCGCCATGCCGTGATAGCGCAGGCCGCCCGCATGAATCCCGGGCGGGATAAAGTCGTGCCCCAGCGTGTCCATCTTCAGCAGGGGAGTCATGCCGCTCTTATCGCCGAAGTCGTAAGCGTAAATGCCCTTGGTCATGGTGGGACACGCGGCGGGCTCGACGCCGATCAGCCGGATATTTTTGCCCGCGGCCTTTTGCGGCACATAGGGGAATGCCAGCCCGGCGAAATTGCTCCCTCCGCCGCAACAGCCGATGACGATGTCAGGCGTTGCTCCGGCGAGTTTCATCTGTGCAATGGCTTCCTGCCCGATCACGGTTTGGTGCAGCAGCACGTGGTTCAGCACGCTGCCCAGGGAATAGTTGGTGTCCTGATGAAGGGCGGCGTCTTCCACCGCTTCGCTGATGGCGATACCGAGGCTGCCCGGAGTTTCAGGGTCCTCCGCAAGAATCTTTCGCCCGGCTTGCGTCAGGTCACTGGGGGATGGAACGCATTTCGCGCCCCAGCATTCCATCATGGTGCGGCGGTGCGGTTTCTGATAGAAGCTGCACTTCACCATATAGACCATGCACTCCATGCCGAACACATTGCATGCCAGCGCCAGCGCACTGCCCCACTGTCCCGCGCCGGTTTCCGTGGTCAAGCGTTTGACCCCGGCGGCTTGGTTGTAGTACGCCTGCGCGACCGCCGTGTTGGGCTTGTGGCTGCCGGCGGGTGAGACTCCTTCGTTCTTGTAAAAGATCCTGGCGGGAGTGGCGAGCGCCTTCTCGAGGCGTAGCGCGCGGTGCAAGGGCGTGGGCCGCCACATGCGCAGAACGTCGAGAACCGGTTCGGGGATGGGAATGTTCTGCGCCGCCGTCATCTCCTGCTCGATCAGCGCGTGGGGAAAGATGGCCTCGAGATCCTGCGGCCCCGCCGGTTGCAACGTGCCGGGGTGCAAAGGCGGCGACATGGGCGCGGGTAAGTCCGGGATCACGTTGTACCAGACTTTGGGAATCTCGCGTTCGGAAAGAAGATAACGATAATCAGACATGCTGGGTCTCCAAGATAAAGTTTTGGGCCGAATCGAATGCGGCAGGATAACACAAAAAGGCGGGGCTGTGGGGAATCGGGCGATCGGGCCATCGCGTCATCGGGCGATTTGTGATTGGCGATTTCGGTATCAAAGCCGACGGTACAATTTAGGAGTGCAGTAGCAGCAGCTACCGGCCTTCCGGGAGCGAAAATGCCGACCCATTCGGCGTGCTGAGAGCCCGCGTCGAGGTCGAGAGCCAATTTGTCCTCCACAGCGACACAATGTCCATGGAAGGGGGTGCTGCGGGGACTTGAGGAGCCTTGTGCACAATTGGGCCCACTGGGGATTGACAGAGTGCGGGGAGAGTAGTAGCGTCCCATCGTCATTCTCGTGGCTTCGCCACGCCGGGAGGAAATTATGGATAAGACATCTTCATTCAAATCGCACGAAAGCTCGGATTCATCTCAACCCGATAGCAGCCGCCGCGACTTTCTGAAAGGCGCGACTTCCGTAGCCGCCAGCCTGGTGGTGCCGGGAATGCTGCGGGCGGAGCCATCCGATTTGTTGCCGACCGTGAGCCTGGGGCCGCACCGCGTAACGCGGCTCATCGTGGGCAGCAATCCCATTTATGGCTATTCCCACCACAATCGTCTTTACGACCAGCACATGCTCGAATGGTTCACGGATGAGCGCATCGTCAAGTTGCTGCTCGACTGTGAGAAGGCCGGGATCAACACCTGGCAGTACAGTTTCAATTACGACCAGAAGCGGCAAATCCCCAAGATTCGCGCCGCGGGGTGCAAGATCCAATTCATCTGCCTGGCCGCATCGTGGCACTACGACGAGAAGATGGGGCGGACGCCGGAAGATGTTCTGGCGGGGACCATCAAGTGCGCGCAAGCGGCGGCGGAGTTCAAACCCGTCGGCATCGCCTTTCACGGCGGGGCCACCGACATCCTTTTCCGCGCCGGGAAAATCGATCTGCTCAAGACCTATGTAAACAGCGTTCACGACCTGGGAATCGCGGCGGGCATATCCACCCACAACCCCAAGATTCTGGCCACGCTCCATGAAAAGGGATTCGGCAACGACTTCTACATGACGGGATTGCACTATGTCACCCGGCACCACGAGGATTGGATGAAAGAGATTGGCACGCTTCCCCTGGACGAGGGCTGGATCGCCTCCGACCCGCCGAAGATGGTTGCGGCCATACGCCAGGTGGATAAGCCCGCGCTGGTCTATAAGGTCCTGGGGGCAGGCCGCAAATGCGACTCGGAAGAACAGAAGCGCCAAGCCATCGAGTGGGCTTATAAGAACATCAAGCCGATTGATGGCACCATTATCGGCCTCTACCCAAGGTATTCGGACCAGGTCACTGAAACCACCAAGATGGTCCGCGAAATCCTGGCTTGATAAGACACAGCGCAGTTGCCAGCCGCAACCAAAGCTGTGCCATGGCCGTCCCGGCCATGCTCGAGTACGGGCGGGACGCCCGTGGCACGAAATCTTCGCCCGTCACGAAGAATCTTGGGATTAGTAGCACAGAGGTCACAGAGAAAAGACGGGGATAATAACTGTCGGCCCCCGCCGTCAGAAGAGGTATTTCAATGCGAACTGGATCAGGCGGGGGGCGACCGAGGTCTGGGTGATCACCCCGAAGTTTGCCGTCCCCAGCGTCGTGCCTGGATTGCTGAACTGGGGATGGTTGAGGGAGTTGTAGAACTCGGCGCGGAACGCCAGTTCGGCGTTTTCGCGGAGTCCTCCCACCACGGTCCTCTTTCCCAGCGAAAAATCGGTATTAACCTGCGGCGGCCCGGCGAGCAGGCTCTGGCCGGCGTTGCCGTACCCGGTTGCGCCGTCGGAACCAATTGCGGGCGCAGAGCACAATGCCGACGCATTGACCCAGCCGCCGAGTCTCGCTTGCACGCTGCCGGATGTGACCAGGGCGGCGGCCGTTCGACCCGGGCAGAGCGTGACGGTTGCGGGCGAGGCATCACCGTAGACGGCGCCTCCCGCCGGATCGGTCAGGGTCAGCGGCAATCCGCTTTGCAGAATAACAATCCCGGTTGTGGACCACCCGTTCAACAGTTTCCCCTCCTTGCCGTGGGCGGAATGGGGGAACTGGTAATCGAAGTTGGTCACGCTCCGGTGCGTGCGGTCAAATGTCGCGCGCGCCCAATTGCTGGATAGATAATTCAAATCGTTAAAGATGGAAGTGTCGTTCATGGCCTTCGACAGGGTATAGGCAGATTGAAGGCTCAGGCCGTGAGCGATCTGCCTGCGCAGAGTCACTTGCAGCCCGTGATACCACGACTCGCCGGTAAACTGGCTATCGGTCAAGGCGGAGGGGCTCTCTCCCATGAACGGAACGCGCAGTTCCGCGTTTACGGCGGTATTGGCGGTGATGCAATCGGCAGGCACTCCCGTGTAGCCGCAGTTCGCCGGGTTCGTGGGACTGGCGAGCCGCGGCTGGTTCGCGCCCACGCCGACCAACAGGTGCTCACCGTACGACCCCACGTAGCCGATGTCAAGAGTGAAGGCCCGGGGCAGTTTGGTCTGAATGCTCAGGTTCCATTGCTGGAGCTGGGGGATCTTATATTCCGGACCGGCGATCCGGTCAGAAAGCTGGGAGGTCGGGGTGCGCGCCACAAAGCCGAGCGTGGTCGTCGGAAACGGCTTCTCGAGATCCGACGGGCCATTACTCGAGTCGGTATTGGTGAATCCCTGCGCGTACGGCGCCGCCGTGAACAGGGGAGCATTGGCGGCGTTGGCGCTGAAAGGCGGCGCCTGGTAAAACCAGCCATACCCGCCGCGCACTGCGGCGCGCCCGGCGGCTCCGAACGGCTGCCACGCAAAACCAATGCGGGGGGCAAATTTCGTGAGCGGCGTGTTGTTCTGATAGAAACTGCGGGTGGGACCGGTCCGTACACCCATGGGCGGCGGACCGAACGGCTGGCCCGTGTAGGGATTGACCAGGGCCGGATTGTAGTTCGCCGCGACCACGTCGCCGACCAGAGTTCCCCCGGGCGGCGGCATGGGGACTTGCTCGAGCAGCGACGGCCAGACGTTCCCGATCGTACCGCCCCGGTCGGACGAGGGGCCCACATATTCCCAGCGCAGGCCGGCATTGAGCGCGAGGCGCGGCGTCACCTTGAAATCGTCCTGCGCGAACGCCGCCCCGTAATCGTGCCGGTACTGATACTGCGCCTCGCCGCGCGGCCCCACCCCCTCGTTGGCTCTCGCCGTCTCGATGTTGCTGCGGCCGCCCGGACTTTGATTATCCGCCGCGCTCAGGCCCACCAGTAAATCCTCGAAGGTCTCGAAGGTGATTTTGCCGCGTGCGGCGCCGGTGTCCAGCCGGTCGTTGTATTGCTCGAGAAATACTCCGCCCACCCGGGCATTGTGCCTGCCATGAACCACCGAGAGATTGTTCGTCCACGCGAACGTGTTGGTGAGCGTCCAGAAGTCGTTGGCGCCGTTGCCGAAAAAGCGGAACGTTCCCATGGGGCCCAGCATGGTGACTTCCGGCGGCAGGGGAAAGAACGGGTCCACGGGGGTCATGCCGAAGGAATCCGCCGAGGGAGTGCCGACGCCGCGGGCATACTGAAGGGCGCGCGTGTAGGCAAAGCGCGCTTCGTTCGCCACCTTCGGGGTTAGAACTGAGGTCAGCTTGAAGGAGAGCGCATCGTCCTGTGCGTGCAGCGCCTGGGGAGAGCCGGCGCCCGGAAGCACCGGGGTGACCGTCGCCCCGCCCGGCGCTCCCAGAGATCGGAGTTGGTTGATTCGTGAAAAAAAGCCGCGCCACGACAAGGTGTTGACCGGCGACGCCACATAGTCGCTGTTCGCTACGAAATGATCCTCATTGTAATAGGACGGGAAGCTGAAGGAGGAAAAACCCATGCCGGCATTGCTGCCTGACGCAAGAATTGTCTGGGGCACCGGGATCAGGTAGGAGCCGTCGGGCAGCTTGGTTTGCAGGATGCGCAGGGCCACCGGATTGATGGGAACGGTCGTGGCCGTATTCTGGTTCGCGCAGTCCAGTTGCTTCCCGCTGGCAAAGGTCAGATAGCTCGGGTCCGGCTGGCCCGCATTCGGCCCGCTCGCGAGCAGATGATTGCCTGGGCACAACTGGGCCGCCAGCGCCGCCACCGACCGATCGCTGGTGAGAGGTGGAAGGATGACCGTGGCCACGGAGGTGGGGTCCAAACCGTTCACCTGCCGCGTTCCCTGGTAGGAGCCGAAAAAGAACCACTTATCCTTGAGGACCGGGCCGCCCAGCGTCACTCCGAACTGGTTTTGTTTCAGATTCGGTTTGGGTTGCCCGGTGGCATTCCGAAAGAACGCATTGGCATTGAAGATGTCGTTGCGAACAAATTCCCAGGCGGTGCCGTGAACGAGACTCTCTCCGCCCCGGGTGATCACGTTGGTGCCGGGCACCAGCGCGCCATAGCCGGCATCGAACTGCGAGGTCTGGATCTTGAACTCGGCGATGGCGTCGGGATTGGGGACGGTGCTGGGGGGGTAAGCTCCCTCAATCGTGTAGCTGCCCGCGGTGGTGCTTCCATTCACGTTGACCGTCGAGTTTCCTCGGCCCAGGGTTCCGGCATTGTTCACATCCGCGACCGTACCCGAAGACATGGAGAGAAGCTGGGCAAAGTTGCGGGTGGTCAGCGGCACGCCGGTAATGGTTTTATGATCCAGCAGGGTGCCTGACGACGAGCCCGACAGGCTCAAGCGGCAGTTGCACGCCACCCTCTGCCGGGGGTCGCCCGGTTCCAGGCTGGCGTCCAGGGTGGGAGCTTCCGAAACGCTGACGGCTATCGAAGGGACTTGCGCGGTTTTGAATCCGGGGGCGGAAAAGCTCACCCGGTACGTGCCGGGGACAAGCAACGAGAAGCGATAGCTTCCGTTTTCCCCCGAGATCATGGTGACAGTCTGATTCGTCGCGTTGCTCGCGAGCACCACCGTGGCGCCCGGCACGGCTCTGTTCAGGAAGGTGATGGTCCCGCCTAACGCTCCCGTGCTGTCAGACTGGGCGCATAGAAAACTCACGCCCGCCATCATCAAGAGGGCGCCGAGCACCGCGCTGAGGAAATGCCGCCTCCCGCCCAACCCGACCGAGGACCGGTTGCGGCACTCGGCAAAATGAGCGATGTGGCGCCAATGCAATGTCATCAAGCCGACCGTTGCCCCGAAAACGAAATTTGCCAGCCTCGAAACTCTATCACGGGATCCAGTCGCTGGGGACAAAGTTCCTAGCGTTTAGGAACCGTGGGTTGGCGCCGTAGAACTGGAGTTGCATCAGCACCGGAGATAAACCCGCTCAGGGGATACGCCACGGTCGGACCTTTCCTGCTTCCACGGCTTTTCTCACGCGTGGCAAAGACGAATGCCCGTCACAAAACTCGTGACCGTGGAGCCGGCTGATCGAGGCCGGGACGGTCTCGTTCGACTCACTATCGATTGTTGGGCAGGAGTGCCCGCGGATGAACAGCCTGGATGTCAGGGTAGCGGGCAAAATCCCGCTCGTTGAAGGTGAGAACCCGTTCGATGCCGTGGACGCGCATCGCCGCCGCCAATCGTGCGTCGTGGACCTGCACGCCAGAAACGTTGTGGCTCACAAGTAGGGCGCGCCTTTCCTGGTGGACTGCCACGCTGTCAGGAAGAAACCGCAACTTCTCCTCAGAGGCTCTGGCCCGCCGGTCGGTTTCGTGAGGGGAAAGACCGAACCCATTCTGAGCGAGGGGTCGAGTACAGGCATTCCAGAACTCCGCGACATTTTGCGATGTGTAGCAAAGCACACCGCCATCCGCAAGAATGACTTCAATTGCCGAGACGACCAAGGGATAGTCACGATCATCCGGCTTTACCCAACGCAGCAGAACATTACTGTCGACTAAATAGGCAGTGCCCGGCATTTAGGCGCGGTCCTCATAGAAGCTTTCGCGCGTAAAACTTTCGGTCGAGAGATTCGGCAGACGCTCCGAACCTTCCGCCATGGAAGCCAGCAGGGTATGAAAATCGCCGATGGTGAGATCGCCAGAGGGTTTAAACCCGGAAGCCATCGCCTCCTCCAGAATACGCGCCGCCGCCCTTTCGAGCGGCATGCCCTGGGCACGAGCCTTAGCAGCGAGTCGCGCTCCCAGTTCCGGATCGAGTTCCACCTGAATGGTCATGACCTCTTACCCCCGAGGAATAGCTTGCCTTCCTGTAACGATACGGCAAGCACCGGCATAACTTGCCGTCTCGCCTGCTAGATTACCACAAAGGAAAAACAATGTATTCTGCCAGTTGCCGATTCCGATCTTACATGCCGGCCTTCATTGGCGGGTAGTGCCTCGGTTCGATGACGTAGCGGCGAGTTTACCTCGCCATGCCGGAACGTAACGGCGAGTTTACCTCGCCATGCGGCGGCGTATAGCCGCCGCTACGAAAGACCTCATCCCATGGCAATCTGCTTGCTCCGCGAGGGGCGTACCGGTGTCGGTATCGTAACTTTCACCCAGGGGACAAGGTGTCCCAGTTTCCCAATCCTTGCACGTCCGTCTCGAGCCGGGGGTTAGCGTTCTAGAGACGGAGCCTCGGAGTCCGCCATGTTGAAGACCAAAAAGGGCAAACAGAAGCTTTCGCGAAGGAAATTCCTGAAAACGGCGGGAATGGCCGGCGGGGCGGTGGCGGTGGGCATGTTGGTGAAGCCTGCCCGCCGTGCCCAGGCCTCCACCACCCAACGCCCGCCGCTGGGGCCTGGCGATGTCGAGGTCAGGCTGAACGTGAACGGCAAGGACCATGTCCTGAAGCTCGAGCCGCGCGTCACCCTGGTGGAGGCTCTGCGCGAGCGGCTGAACCTGACCGGCACCAAGCGCACCTGCGACCATGGCGAGTGTGGCGCGTGTACGGTGCTGATGGACGGGCGCGCTGTCTGCTCCTGCATGACTCTGGCGGTGAATGCCCAAGGGAAGAAGATCATCACCATCGAAGGCCTGGCGCAGGGGAAACTGCTGGGGCGCTTGCAGAAGGCCTTTGTCGAGCACGACGCCCTCCAGTGCGGTTTTTGCACTCCGGGGATGATCATGTCGCTTAAGGCGTTGCTGGACCAGCACCCGCGCGCGACGTCGGCGCAAATCCGGGCGGCGATTGCCGGTAACTACTGCCGGTGCGGCGCCCTGCCCAACATTTTGAAGGCTGCCAACGCCGTGGCCAGGGCGTAGCAGTGTTGTGCCATGGCCATCCTGGCCATGCTCGAGCACGGGCGGGGACGCCCGTGGCACATTAGCAGGAGCAGGAATTCGCAGGAGGTACGACAATGTATCCAATCGGTCGAGGTGGAAGAGCTGCCAGGACGCCCGAGGAGAAGCAGGCCAAAAAGAAGAAGCTCAAGGCCAAGGTGGGTTTGGCGCAGCACCCCCAGGTGGTGGAGATTGAAGTCCCTGAGAATGAACTGCCCGTCTGGGACCTGGACGCCAAGCTGAAGATCGTGGGCAAAGGCGTGCCGCGCATTGAAGGTCCGGAAAAGGTCACGGGCCAGGCCAAGTACACGCTCGACTATACCCCGGCGGACCTGCCCGGCCTGCTTTACGCCAGGACTTTGCGCAGCCCCTTTGCGCACGCGCGCGTGGAGCGGATTGACGCCTCGCGGGCCGCGGCGCTCCCGGGAGTGAAGGCGGTCGTCCTGATTGCCAAAGGCTCGGGATTTGATGCCTCGAGCGCCCTGCTGGACGTGGTAGCGGACGGGCCGGTGCTCGAACCCCAGGATCGCGAGGTGATTGCCGAGGGCGAAGAAGTGGCGGTGGTGGCGGCGGAATCGGATGCGATTGCCGAAGACGCGCTGGAATTGATCGAGGTGAAGTACCAGCGCCTGCCGCACGTGGTGGATTATGAGGAAGCTCGCAAGCCTGACGCGCCACGCGTTCACAAGGAAGCCTCGAGCAACGTGGTGCCGGGCGACCCCCAAAAGACCGGGGACATCGAGAAGGGATTCCAGCAGGCCGACGTCATCATTGAGCGCACCCTGCGCGTTCCGGTGCTGCTCCACAACTCAGCGGAGCCCCACGCGGCGGTGGCCCAGTGGGAAGGCAAGAAGCTGACGGTGTGGGCCTCCACGCAAGGGGTGAACGGCTTCCGCGACGACCTCGTCAAAACCTTCAAGCTGGATAAAGCGGATGTCCGCGTCATTACCCAGCACATGGGCGGCGGGTTCGGCAGCAAGTTCGGAATGCAGAACTACGGCGCACTGGCGGCGCTTATGGCCCAGCGGGCCGGAGCTCCGGTAAAACTCGCCTACGATCGCCACGAGGAAAATCAGGCGGCGGGCAATCGCCCCAACGCCACCATGTGGATCAAGCTGGGCGCGAAGCAAGATGGCACGCTAACCGCCTTGCATTGCAAGGCTTACGGGACCGCTGGGGTAGGCCGAGACGCCTCGGTCACGGGCATGATGGCGACGGTCTATAAGTGTCCGAACCTGCGGCTCGAAGATAGCGACGTGTATACGAATGCGGGCGCGGCCCAGCCAATGCGGGCGCCCGGCTATCCGCAGGGTTCCTTTGCCATCGAGTCGGCCATGGACGAGTTGGCGCTGGAGCTGAAGATGGATCCTCTCGAACTGCGCCGGAAGAATTTCGTCGATTTGCCGCTGCTGGCGCTCGAGGAAATGTACCAGGTGGGGGCGGAAAAAATCGGTTGGAGCCGGCGGCCGGGATTGGGTCCTAAAACGGATTCCCCCATCAAGCGCGGGATCGGCATGGGGACCGCGGTGTGGGGCAACGGCGCCGGGCCACCGGCTTCGAGCCGCGTCACCATCGCGCCCGACGGCTCCGTAGAATCCGCCATGGCGGTGCAGGATCTGGGGGTGGGCACGCGGACTATTGTCGCCATGGTGACGGCGGAAGAATTGGGCGTACCGCTCGAAGCCGTGAAGGTCAATATCGGCGACACCAGCCTGGAGCTGATCGGACCCGATAGCGGCGGCAGCGTGACGGCGCTCTCCATCGCGCCCGCCATCCGTTTGGCGGCGGCTAACGCCCGCCAGTTGCTTTTCCAAAAGCTCGCGCCGGCCCTGGGGGCCAAACCCGAGGACCTGGTGTGCGACGACGGCAGAATTTCCGTCCGTGGCCGCCCCGGCCAAGCGCTGACCTGGAAGGAAGCCACCGCCAAGCTGGGCGCTCCCATTTCCGGCCGCGGCGAGCGGCTGCCCAATGTCGCTCCCTACGGAGACCTGCCGCTCTGGGGCGCGCAATTCGCTGAAGTGGAAGTGGATACGGAAACCGGTCTGGTGCGGGTGATCAAAGTGGTCGCCGTGCACGAGGCCGGGCGCGTCATCAATCGCACCACCTTCGAAAGCCAGGTGAACGGCGGCGTCATGATGGGACTGGGCTACGCATTGCTGGAGCGGCGCACCATGGATAAGTCCGAGGGGCGCGTCATCAATCCCAACCTGGAAGATTACAAAATGCTCGGGCCCGACGAATTGCCCGAAATCGAAACGGTGATCGTCGAGCCCATTACGCCCATGGACAATGTGGGAGGCAAGGGGATTGGCGAACCCTGTACCGTGCCCACCGCGGCGGCGGTGGCCAATGCCGTGGCCCACGCCCTGGGAATTCGCGTCTATGAACTGCCGCTGACCCCGGACCGCATCCTGGACGCACTCGCCGCGAAGAAGGCGTAGTCCTGATTCGAACGTAACGCCGCCATCTTGGCGGCCCACTGTGCCGGCTGGAAGCCGGCGCTACAAAATTAGGACGACGCCGAAAAGAAGGAGGCCTGAAATGAAGCAATTTCTCCTCTATAACCCCACCAGCCTCGAGGAGGCGGTCGAGCTTTTGGGCACGGACCCGGCGCGGGCAGAACTGCTGGCCGGGGGCATGGACTTGCTCGGGCGCATGAAGAAGCGCATCAACACCCCGGAGCGTATAGTGAGCTTGCAGTCCGTCCCGGGGCTTGCGAGCCTGCGGGAAACGGCTGGCGGCTTGAGCCTGGGGCCGCTGGTGAGGCTCACGGAGCTGGCCGAGAATCCCATTGTCCAGGCGAAATACCGGGCGGTGGCGGAAGCCGCGAGGTCCGTGGGCTCCGTGCAAATCCGCAATGCGGGCACCGTGGGCGGCAACCTCTGCCAGCGGCCCCGGTGCTGGTATTTCCGCCATCGGGACTATGTCTGCCTGCAAAAAAACGGATCGACGTGCTTCGGCGAGGCGGGCGAAAGCCGCTACCACGCGATTCTGGGCGGAGGGCCATGCTACTTCGCGCACCCTTCGGACCTGGCCCCGGCGCTGATCGCGTTTGATGCCACGGTCCGTCTGATTGGGCCTAAGGGCGAGCGCACCGCGCCGCTGGAATCGCTCTATTGCCTGCCCGCCGAGAAACTGGCGTATGGGCTAACCTTGGCGCCGGGGGAAATCCTGGCGGAAGTTCGCCTGCCTGCCCCGCGCCCGGGAACGCGCAGCACGTACGTGAAGTTCAAGGAAAAACCTTCGTTCGATTTCTCCCTGGCAGGCGTGGCGGCGGTCGTGAGCTTTGAGAACGGCAAAATGTCCCACGCGCGGATGGCGCTCTCCGGCGTGGCGCCCGTCCCCTGGCATGCCGCCGAGGCCGAAAAGTCGTTGCTGGGGGCAAAGTTGGATGAACCGCTGGCTCGCAAGGTTGCGGAGTTAGTGGTTCGAAACAACATGCCGCTGGCGGACAATAGCTACAAGATTCCCCTAACGCGCACCATCGTCCGCCGCGCGCTGCTCAGCCTGGCTTAAGCGGCGCAGGATAAAATGCCTTAATATTGTCACTACCGGTGACTGGATTCCGGCAGGTGACGATATTTCGGCACATGGGTTTTTGTCAATCCTCGCCACCATCACCTTCAAAACTCAAACTTTAATGGATTATAAGCACTTATAATAGATTGTAAAGCTCTAGGTTTGGCCCCCGCGTTGCCATTAGGCAAATCTGACCACGAAGGAGATCTGCCATTATGCTTCGCATTACGACAAGCGACATCGGTGAAAAGGTCATACTGAAACTGGAGGGCAAACTCTCAGGCCCCTGGGTGGAGGAATTCGAGCGTTGCTGGCACGTGTCCACGGACATCTATAAGAATAAGGGGTTGGTGGTGGATTTATCGGGTGTGACTTTCGTCGATCCCGCAGGGAAGAAACTGCTTTGCTCGATCTCCGGCGGAGGGGCGCAATTGGTGGGTTCGGGTCTCGTGCCCAAATCACTGATCGACGAAATCTGTGTGGAAAGGCCTTCGGCAAAACCCGGCAAAGCGCCACACAAGTCGAAGCAAGAAGTCGCTCATGTGCTCCTGCTGGTTTTACTTCCCTTGCTTATGGCCTCGCCCACGCGGGCACAGGATTCCGCGGCGTTGCGACTGGCCTTGCACGATGCGGTGGCCATTGCGCTCAAGGAAAATCCCCAGGTGCAGATTGCCACGCTGAGCTTCGCCGAGAGCCAGGAAGACAAATCCATTGCGCGCTCGGCCCTGCTTCCGCAAGCGGGCCTGGAGGTTTTTGACCGGGCGATGCGGGTCAACCTCTACGCGGAGTTTGGAAGCAGGTTTCCAGGCATTCCTGAGCACGCGGGTCCGTTCCAGTTTTTTCAGGGAGGCCCGGGGGTTTCGATTCCGGTGCTCGACCTGACCCTGTGGCGGCGGTGGCAGGCTGCTCACCAGGGAGTGAACGCCAGCCAGGCGCAGGAAACCACGGTGCGCGAACAAGTGGTGTTGATGGTGGTGTCGCAATACCTGGCGGGGATGCGCGCCGAGGCGGCGGTGAAGGCGGCCCAATCGCGAGTGGACTTGGCGCAGGCGCTCTATGACCAAGCCGATGACTTGCAGAAACACGGTGTGGGTACGGGGATTGACACCTTGCGCGCCAATGTGGAATTGCAAAACGAAAAGCAGCGCCTTCTGGAAGCCGAGACCCAGCAAAAGGTGGCACTTTATGGATTGTCGCGCCTGCTCAATTTGGACCCCCACCGGGAAATCGAGTTGGCGGACACGCCGAGTTTCTATAAGACACAGGAGATGGAATTCAATCGGAGTCTTGAGCAGGCTTACGAGACTCGTCCGGAAATGAAGGCGCTCGCGGCGCAGGCGCATATAGCCGAACTTGCCAAGCGCGGAGCGAGTGAGTCGCGGCTGCCCACGGTCAATATCCTCGGTACGTGGGGCGAGCAAGGGTTATCGGCCCCCAGCGCCATCCCGGCTTATGTTTACCAAATCACCTTGGACGTGCCGCTGTTTACCGGGGGGCGAATTCACGCCGAGATGGCCAAGGCCGATCTGGAACTCAAGAAGGTGGAGCAGCAACGCGCCGATCTGCGGAACCAGATTGCACTCGAGGTGAAAACTTCGCAGGCGCAACTTGATGCGGCGCAGCATGAGGTGGATGTAGCCAACCTGGGAGTGAAACTGGCGCAAGAGGAAGTCACGCAGGCGCGCGACCGTTTCCAGGCGGGGGTGGCCAATAATATTGAAGTGGTCGCCGGCCAGAACGTTTTGGCTCGCGCCAACGATAACCAGATTGACGCGCTCTATCGTTACAACCAATCAAGGGCTGACTTATCGCACGCGATCGGCCAGATCGAAGAGCTCTATTCGAAATAAAGGTGACAGGGAACAGGTTATAGGTGAAAAGATACCGTCGTAGCAAGGGGAGCGCGAGTTCCCGATCACAATCAACCTGTTCCCTGTAACCTATAACCTATAACCTGCTTTCAAAGGTGTTTAACTATGCCGAGTACAGATCCCAACGTTGTTGAGCTGGAAAAAGATTTGGGCAGCGCCGAACCGTTAAGCCCGGAAGCTGTGGACAAGACCCCCTCGCGCTGGGCTGATCCCTGGGTCCGCCGCGGCGCCTTTGGAGCAGCGGCCGTGCTGGCCATCGTCGTGGTGGCATTGCTGGTTCACTACCACAACCGGGTCTCCACGGACGACGCGGAGGTGGATGGGCACATTGTGCCGATCGCCAGCAAGGTCTATGGGACCGTTGCCGCGGTAATGATCAATGACAACGAGGCGGTCAAGGAGGGCCAGGTGCTGGTGCGCATTGACCCACGCGATTACCAAGCCCGCGTGGACAAATCCAAGGCGGAGCTGGCGCTCGCCGAGGCTCATGCGCATGCGGCGGGCGTGGACGTCCCCTTGACGCGGGAAACCACCGACAGCACGTCCTCCGGCGCCGATGCGCAACTGGCCAGCGCCCAGGCGAATTACGACAAAGCCAAGTTTACTTACGAGAGAGATTCGACGGCGGAGCTGGCTTATGCGCGCGATAACATGGCGGCGCAGCAAGCCAATAACGATCGCGCCCAGGCGGACCTGGCCCGCATGAAGCCCCTGGTGGACAAGGGTGAGATCTCCCAGCAGCAGTACGACGCCTATTTAGCCGCTGCACGCGTGGCCGACAGCGAACTGAAAGCCGCCAACGAAAAACTCAATTCCGCGGAAAAGGGAGCTGAGATCGCCCGCGAATCCATGCTGGCAGCCAAAGCGCAGGTGGACCAGGCGCGCGCCATGGTGGCGCAGGCCTTGGCAAACCACAAGCAAGTTTCCATTCACGAGGCCGACAAGGCCTCGGCGGAAGCGGCCGTGGCCAAGGCCCAGGCCGATTTGGAATCGGCAGAGTTGGAGTTAAGCTACGCCACCATCGTTGCTCCCAGCGACGGCGTGGTGACCCGGAAATCGGTCGAGGCCGGCCAGATCATCCAGCCCGGCCAGGGGCTCTTCACCCTGATCCCCCTGAACGACATTTGGGTCACGGCGAATTTCAAAGAGACCCAGCTTGCCAAGGTGCGTCCCGGCCAAACGGCGGAGATCGATGTTGACATGTACGGCAAGACCGTCACCGGCCATGTGGATTCCATCGCCGGCGCTACCGGCGCACGCCTGAGCCTGCTGCCGCCCGAAAACGCCACGGGCAATTACGTGAAGGTGGTGCAGCGGATTCCGGTGAAGATTTTGTTGGACCCGGACTCCTCCGATAAAGCAATTTTGCGCCCCGGCATGAACGTTGAGGCGACCATCATCACGAAATAGGAAAGGCAGTGGTTAGTGGATAGTGGCTAGTGGCTAGCAACGAATCACTAACCACTAATCACTAGCCACTGCTCTGGGAGGAACTATGTACCGCGTCGTGACTGTTGCGCGAGAGTACGGAAGCGGGGGCGGACGGATCGCCCAGTTGTTGGCCGGCCACCTGGGGTGGAAACTGCTCGACCGCTGCCTGGTGGAAAAAATCGCGGAAGCCGCCCGGATTGAGCCCCAAGTCGCGGAGAAATTCGACGAGCGCCCCGACCCTTGGTTCAACCGGCTGGCGGAGGAGTTCCGGGAGTATTCGGGGCTGAGGGGATACATCCGAGGCCCCTTGCCGGACCGCTTTGATGCCGAAGTTGCGGCCCAACTGACCCGTCGGATCATTGAAGAGGCGGCGGAGATTGGCGACTGCGTGATCGTGGGACGGGGGAGCCAGTGCATTCTCCAGCAGCGCAATGAAGCTTTCCACGTTTTCGTCTACGCTCCCCGCAGTGAACGGCTGGCCCGCTTGCTCCGCCGCGACCCACGACTTTCGAAAGCTGAGGCCGAGAAGAAAATGGTTGCGGAAGACGAAACCCGCGCTGCTTACGTCCGCAATCACTATGGCGCAGACTGGCAGAATCGCCATCTGTACCATCTGATGATTTCCTCGTGCCTGGGGGTGGATGAGGCGGTCGCTATTATCGTTTCGGCCCTCCATGGTGCCAAGGCCAAAGCGGCTTGATTCAAGACGTGGCACGGGTGTCCCACCCGTGTCACGGCATGGCCAAGGTGGCCATGCCACAATAGACTCGAAACCGGTCATGAAGCACCTGTTCGCGCGAGCTCGACAAAACGGAGAGACCCACCCATGGCTGATTGCCTTCACGGTGATGCTGGCGGTTTTCATGGAAGTGCTCGATACCAGCGTGGCCAATGTGGCGCTTCCCCACATCTCCGGCAACCTATCCGCCGGGGTTGACGAAAGCACCTGGGTCCTGACCTCTTACCTGGTTTCCAACGCCATTGTGCTCCCCCTCACGGGGTGGTTCTCCACGCTGTTCGGCCGCAAGCGGTTCTATATGGCCTGCGTGGCCATCTTCACCGTAAGTTCCCTGCTCTGCGGGCTCGCGCCCAGCCTTGGATGGCTGGTGTTTTTCCGCATCCTGCAAGGCGCCGGAGGGGGAGCGTTGCAGCCCATCTCTCAGGCTATTTTGCTCGAGAGTTTTCCCAAGGAAAAACAAGGCATGGCGATGGCCATGTTCGGGGTGGGTGTGGTCATGGCGCCCATCATCGGCCCCACCTTGGGGGGCTGGCTCACCGACAGTTATAGCTGGCGTTGGATCTTCCTCATCAATATTCCGGTGGGAGTGATCTCCCTGATTCTTACCTTCTTCCTGATTTTCGACCCGCCGTTCCTGGTGCGCAAAAAGTTCAAGGCGGGGATCAGCATTGATTTCATTGGGCTGGGCCTGCTGAGTGTGGGCCTGGGATTCCTGCAAGTGGTTCTGGATAAGGGACAGCGCGAGGACTGGTTTGAATCGCAATTCATCGTTGCCTGCGCCGCTCTGTCGATCGTCGGATTGGTCGCGGCCCTGATCTGGGAACTCTCGCGAAAAGATCCCATCGTGGATTTTCGGCTGCTGAAAGACCGGAATTTCTTCCTCGCCACCTTGACGATGTTTCTGCTGGGGTTTGTCCTGTACGGCAGCACCGCCTTGCTTCCCATTTTTCTTCAGACCCTGCTGGGGTACACAGCGCTGCTGAGCGGGCTGGTGCTTTCCCCGGGAGGAATCGTTGTGGTCATCATGCTCCCCGTTGTGGGCAAGTTGCTCACCCGGTTCCAGGCGCGTTGGCTGGTGATTATCGGCGTCGTGATCGTGGCCGCTTCGCTGTTTCACATGGCTACGTTTAACCTGGACATCGACTTTCACACCGCGATGATGGCGCGAATCTATCAATCGGCGGGGATGGCTTTTCTCTTTGTGCCCATCAACGTCATGGCGTTCTACTATATTCCCAGAGAGAAATTCAATAATGCTACGGGGATCATTAATCTGGCTCGCAACATCGGCGGTAGCTTCGGGATTGCCAACGTGGTGACCTTGCTGGCGCGCCGCACCCAGTTCCACCAGGGCATGCTCCTCGGCCATATGACGCCTCTTGATTCGGCGTACCAGGCGATGGTGAATGGCGCGGCAAGGACCCTGTTTGCGGCCGGGTCCAATTACACTGACGCTCAGACACAGGCACAAGGCCTGGCCTATGGACTTTTGCAGCGGCACGCCACGATGCTGGCTTTCGTCGATGATTTCTGGCTGATGGGGCTGACGTTTTTAGTTTTAATCCCCCTGATGTTTTTGATGAAGAAGAGCCGGCCGCATGGAGCACCCATCAGTGCACATTAAGCGCGCCAGATAGACCCGCGCTTCGCACCGCCGGAAAGACAGCGGTTCGATCAGCATTCACTGGCAGGCTCAGGGCTCTTGGGAAAACAGCGAATTGAATAAAAGGATCACGTAGCCCGCTCATCGGCGCAGGGTGAGCCCTTCAAGGCTCCGCCAACATCCAATGGACTTACCTGCGCGCCGGAGTGGCTCTACAATTCTTATGGACCGCCTCTTTAGTGGGACGCGAAAACACGGAGAGATCAACCCCTGGCTGATCGCCCTGACGGTGATGCTTGCTACCTTTCTGGAGGTGCTTGACACCAGCGTCGCCAACGTCGCGCTGCCGCACATTGCCGGCGACCTTTCCGCCGGCGTCGATGAAAGCACCTGGGTGCTGACTTCCTACCTGGTTTCGAACGCCATCGTGCTGCCGCTCACGGGTTGGTTGTCATCGCTCTTCGGCCGCAAGCGTTTCTTCATGGTCTGCGTGGCCATTTTCACCGTTTGTTCCTTCCTTTGTGGCATTGCTCCCACCCTCGGCCTGTTGGTATTTTTTCGAATCCTGCAGGGAGCGGGAGGCGGGGCGCTTCAGCCGATTTCGCAGGCGATTTTGGTCGAGAGCTTTCCCAAAGAAAAACAAGGGATGGCGATGGCGGTCTATGGGATGGGCGTGGTCGTGGCGCCGGTGGTCGGTCCTACGCTGGGGGGGTGGATCACCGACAACTACACGTGGCGATGGATCTTCTTCATCAACATTCCCGTCGGCGTGATTTCTCTCCTATTGACCGCCTTGCTCATCTACGACCCGCCCTACCTGGTACGCAGGAGCCTGCGCGGGTTGCGGATCGATTACATTGGGCTGGGGCTGCTGAGTGTGGGGCTGGGTTTCCTCCAGGTGGTCCTGGATAAAGGCGAGCGGGAAGATTGGTTCGGCTCGAACTTCATTATCGGCTGCACTCTGATTGCCGTGGTAGGACTGGCCGGCGCGCTCATCTGGGAACTCACGCGCCAAGACCCCATCGTGGATTTCCGCATGTTGAAGGACCGGAATTTCGCGGTGGCCACGTTCACCATGTTCATGCTCGGATTCGTGCTTTACGGCACTACCGTCCTGCTGCCCCTCATGCTGCAAACTCTCATGGGTTACACCGCCATGCTCAGCGGACTGGTGCTCTCTCCGGGGAGCATCTTCACCATTCTGGCGTTGCCGATCGTGGGGCGCCTGACCCAGAAGGTGGAGGCGCGCTGGATCGTGGCGTTCGGACTGGGGATCACAGGGTTTGCACTCTTGCGCATGTCGAACTTCGACTTACAGCTTGATTTCTGGACAGCCGTTCGCGCCTGGACCTTTTCGCGCATCGGCATGGCTTTCCTGTTTATTCCCATTAACGTCACGGCCTTCTATTTTATACCCAAGGAGAAGATGAACAACGCCACCGGCATCATCAATCTGGCGCGCAATATCGGCGGCAGCGTGGGCATTGCCAATGTGGCCACTCTCCTCGCGCGCCGCGCGCAGGTCCACCAGGCCATTCTGGTTGCTCACCTCACTCCTTACGACGCTGCTTACCGCGCCGCCACACAGGGCGCGCAGCAAATGCTCATGACGCAGGGTTCCAATCCCGCGCTCGCCCACCTCCAGGCGCAGGGCCTGCTTTACGGCAACCTGGTCCGCCAGGCGAACATGCTCGCCTATGTCGATGCCTTCTCGCTGCTCGGGTGGACGTTCATCGCGATGATCCCCTTAGTGTTCTTTATGAAGACCGCCAAGCCCCGCACCAGCGCGCCCGTCGCCGCACATTGAGGCCGCTGCCCTATATTGGGCCTAAGGCCAACCCCGGATTGAGTGATTAGTCAGATGAGCTTGATCTTCATCGGTTCCGTTGGCAGTTGTGCTCCATGCCAACATGCGACCACCCAGATCGTCCTGTCCTCACAACGATAGAAAAAACGGTAGGGCGGAACAATCACCTCGCGAAAGGGAAGATCTGGAAACTCCGGAATGAGCCGGCCGGACCCTGGAAATCGGGTGAGGCGCCTGAGGGAGCGCTCACACTTCTTGCGGAACCGGAGGGCTGCTTGCGGATTGTCTTGCAGGATATAAGATACTGCCTGAAGAAACTGGGATCGGCCGGAGGGTGTGAACCGGAGCCTCACTTGGGGCCACTTGCCAAGAGAGCGTCTGCCTCAGCCAGCACCCCATCCAGATCGAATCCCTTCCCCGCGGTGATTTCCTGGTCGCCCCGTGCCAACAGGTGCAAGAGTTGGCGCTCGTGTTCGCTGCGCTCGTAGGCTTCCAAGCTCAGCAGGACCGCGGCAGCCCTTCCGCGTTGCGTGATAACCACAGGCTCCCGCGACGACTTCACCTGCTTCAAGGCGGCGGCCGCATCTTGTCGAAGGTCAGTAATCGGAATGATGGTGGGAACCTTAGTCATAGACAGAACCTCCAGAAGTACGCTTAATGGTAATTCCAATGTCTTACAACTGTCAATGAGCTGGTCCTTATAAGCCAGGGCTCCGACAAAGCCCGCTGGAGACTTTGACGGAACCCTGCACTTCCGCCCCAAAACGCGTATACTCTGTCGGGAAATTCCCGGGCCTCATCGAACGGGGTCCCAATCTGTTCCACTTTGGGGAGGCATCATGCGACGCCGTGACTTCATCAAGAGTTCTGCCTTGGCAGGGGGTTCGTTGCTATCCCCACGAGAACCACGCGCGCTAGCCGTGCAATCGGCTTCGGGCCTGCAAGCTCCCATTCTGCCCATGCCGCTTCCCAAGACCATCCTGCTGAATTTAAGTCCGGCGCGCTGGATCTGGTACCCCTCGGAGCGCACTCTGCAAAACACCTTCGTGCTCTTCCGCCGCCAACTCGACTTGCCGGAAAAGCCGATTCGCGCCACGGGGTGGATTGTGGCGGATAGCCGTTACCGGTTGGAAGTCAATGGCCAACGCGTGCAGTGGGGGCCGGCCCCATGCGATCCTCGCTGGCTGGAGGCCGATCCCATGGATTTGACCCCAGTTCTCAAGGAAGGCTCCAACGCCATCGGCGCGCAGGTACTTTTTTTCGGCCAGGGAGACGGCACATGGCCGGGCGGAAAGTGCGGATTCATCTTCCGGCTGGAAATTGAAACCGCTCACGGCGAGAAGCAAACCATCGTATCGGACGAAACATGGCAAGCGTTCCTCGCCCGCGCCTGGAAACCCGGTCATTACAAGCGCTGGTATCTGCGCAGTCTTCAGGAGGAGTTTGATGCGCGCCTTTTTCCCTATGGCTGGGCGACTCCCGATTTCATTCCCAACCAGGACTGGCTCCCCGCCATGCCGCTCGATTGCCCGGCGGACAAGCCGGCAACGTGTTCCTCTTACCCGGAATATATGCTGGATTTTGACGGTGACCGCAAAGTATCGCAATTGCGCGCACGGAGCATACCTTTGATGCGGGAGACCCTTGTGCCCGCCGCCCGCCTCGCCGAATCGTGTTGGATTGAGTGGGTTCGTTCCCCGGAGGAGTATTTTGAATTCATGCCCCCGCAGAGCTTCCGCCCGGACCGCCAACCCTCGGCGAAGGAGGCCGCTTCCGGCTCATGGGAAGTCGAACTCGATGGCCGGCGAGGAGCGGCCCTGACCTTCGAGTTCGCCGAGCAGATCGTGGGATGGCCCTATTTCTCGATCGATGCTCCGGCCGGCACGATCATTGAACTCATGGTTCAGGAAGCGCACCAGGTGGGCGGACCGGCGCTGCTCAACACGCACTTCAACGGCTGGACCCGCTTCATCTGTAAGGAAGGCATCAACCATTTTGAAACGTTTGATTTTGAAAGTTGCCGTTGGGTGCAACTGCACATTCGCGGGGCCACCGGCAAAGTTACCGTTTCGGGTGTGGGCATGCGCCGCAGGGCTTTCCCCTGGCTGCACTCACCTGGTATCCGCGTCTCCGACCCACCCTTCCAGAAATTGATCGACGCCACCATCAATACCATGAACAACTGCGCGCAAGAGACGGTCATGGACGGCGGGGGGCGGGAGCGGCAGCAATACAGCGGAGACTGCGGCCACCAGATTCATCCCCTCCATCTCAACCTGGGCGATACCCGGCTTCCCGCGCGCTTCGTGGCCACCTACAGCCAGGGGTTAACGCAGGAAGGGTTTTTCCTCGATACCTGGCCGGCTTACGATCGCCTGGCGCGACTTTTCGAGCGGCAGCTTCAGCTCACCTCGTGGGGGCCTCTGCTCGACCACGGGGTGGGTTTCAACTTCGACTGCTTCTACCATTACCTTTATTCCGGCGATCTCGACGATCTCCGCGAACCCTATCCACGCCTGCTGCGTTTCGCTCAGTATCTTGAGAGCATCTTGGGCACGGATGGCCTTCTGCCGGTCGAGAACCTGGGGGTTCCTTCCGTGTGGATGGATCATATTGCCTACCAGCGGCAGCGGCACAAGCAATGCGCGTTCAATCTTTATGCCGCCGCCATGCTGCAAAATGCCCTGCCGCGCCTGTGCGACGCCTTTGGCGATCAGACCCACGCTCAGGCCGCGCGCGATCTGGGCCGCCACCTTCAAGACGCAGCCGTGCGGCGTTTCTGGAACCCGGAGCAAAGCCTTTTTATCAATAATCTACCCTGGCTCGGTGAGGAAGGGTCCCCCCGCATGTGCGACCGCTCGCTGGCCACGGCCGTGCTATTTGATCAATGCCCCCAGGGGCGGACGGACGCCGCTCTGCGCGTGCTCGCCGAATGCCCGCCCGAGATGGGCTACTCCTATCCCGCCAATGCGGGTTGGCGGCTGTGGGCGCTGGGCAAGGGAGGTCGCGCGGATATCATTGTGAAGGAGTTTCGCGAGCGCTGGGCCAATATGGAATCGGTGCTGTTGAACAACACCCTTCAGGAGAATTGGCACGCCAAGCCGGATTCAGGCGATGAATGGAGCCATTGCCCCGTCGCCCCGCTCTACGTCACTACCATGAGCCTGGCGGGAATCAACCCCTTGGTTCCCGGCTTCAAGCGCTGTGAGATTCGCCCGCAACTGGCGGATCTCGAGTTGCTCGAGTTGACAGTCCATTCCGTCCAGGGTCCCATCGAATTCAGCGGCCGGGGGAAAATCGGAAGTCGGGAGCTGACACTGAAATTGCCGTCGGGTTGTGAAGGGGAGTTGGTTGTAGATCGGAGAGAGACCTTGACGCTCAAGCCCATCGCGGGATCCGCCGTACCCAACGGCCTGGCGCGCTACCGCCTGCCCGCGGGTGAAACCACTTCCCTCCATCTCAAGTTCACGTGAGGCAGATGGACGGGGGCGTTGTCTTGGGGCAATGGCATCAAGAAGGGGCAGGGCGTCCCTGTGATTCCACATTCCGTGATCCCGGGCGAGGAATTATTCTATGATACAGTAAGCGTGTATGGCGATTGGGCTTACAGACACTTCGGCGGACGCAGAGCGCGTGCAAATCGAAATTCTCCGCTCGATGCCCTCGTGGCGAAAATTCCAATTGTGGAATGACTTGAACATGGCGATGCGGCAGGTAGCCCTCGCGGGTCTCGGCGAGCGATTCCCCGCTGCCTCCCCACAAGAACTTCGGCGACGTCTGGCAACAATTCTTCTAGGTCCGGAATTGGCTACTCAAGTGTACGGGCCTGAACCCGATCCTCCCACCATCAGGTAGACGAATGGATATTCTTGATGTCCTCCAACGGGTAATTTCCAAGCTGGAGGAGTTGAGAATTCCTTACATGGTCAGCGGATCGGCGGCGAGCTCCTTTCACGCTTTCGTGCGAACGACCCAGGATGGCGATCTGGTCGTGGCCCTAGGTCCGGATCAAGTCGAGCCGTTCGCCGCCGCATTCGCGCCAGAATTTTATCTGGATCGCGCCTCAATCCGCCGTGCGATCCAAATGGGCGGGGCGTTCAACCTCATCCATCTGGAATCCTCCCTCAAAATAGATTTCTTTCCGCTTCGGAAGAGGCGTTTCAGCCAACAAGAGTTCTCTCGCCGTCAACCCCGCCTTCTTCTAAAGGAATCGCTTGTCCCCGCGTACGTTGCAACAGCGGAGGACACCATCCTCTCAAAGCTTGAATGGTTTCGCACGGGAGGTGAGGTCTCTGAGAACCAGTGGAAGGACGTCGTGGGCATTCTCAAGGTGCAGGCCGACACCTTGAACTTGGCCTATTTGAAGCAGTGGGCCCGCGAGTTGCACGTCGAGGACCTGCTCGAAAAAGCTCTCAAAGAGGCCAACAGATAGAGTTGCACATTGGCCAAATGGGTCAGCGATCGCTTTGACCGATTAGTGGGCCGGGAGGGTGAGCGGCCCTACATTCCCAAAACCAGCTTATCGACGCGCTTGGCCACGTCGCGGAGGTAGGCTTCGTTGCCCCCTTCAAGTTCCGTCGTGGCCCATCCGGTATAGCCGACGTCGGCAAACGCCTTGCGCACGGCGGCCCAGTCGATGTCGCCGTCGCCGAGGTTCACGAACTGCGCCGTGACCGGGTCCCAGCCCTTGCCCATCTTGAAGTCCTTCAAGTGCACCTTGGCGAAGCGCTTGCCGAGCGTGTGAATCCAGTCCTGCGGATAGCCGTAAAGGACCACGTTGCCCACATCGAAGTATTGCCTGATCCAGGGACTCTTGAATTCGTCCACGTACTTTGCCATCTCCAGCGGGCTCAGCAGAAACTTGTTCCACACCTCTTCGATGCAGATGATGATTTTCAATTCTTCCGCCAGCGGGATCAGGGTGCGGATATTCTTTTGCGAGCGTGTCCAGGCATCCTGGTAACTGGTTTGCGGGTTGACGACGGCGGGAACCAGCAGCACGGTTTCCGCTCCCCAGAGCTTGGCGTTATGGAGCGAGGTCTTCATGCCGTCCAGCGATTTCTTCACCACGGCGGGGTCACTGGAGGAAAGCGGGTTGTCCCAGTGGGCCATGTTCATGACAGAATGGATGGGGACCTTGGCATCTTCGGAGGCCTTCTTGATTTCCTCGGCCACCTTGGGGTCCTCCATGGTCTGGCCTTCCACGCCCTCGAATCCGACGTCGCCGGCAAGCTTGAAGCGGTCGGCGTAGCTCATTTCCTTGGGTAGCATGTAAATCTGCACGGCCTTTTTGATGCGTCCATTGGCGGGAGCCGGGACGGGCGCAGCGGCCGCCAGGCCGGTTGCCGCCGGGCCCATTGATGCCAGCGGCGCCGCGCAGACGGCGCCCACAGAAACCTTTAGAAAATCACGACGCGATGTGTGGTCCTTCATGAAGTCCTCCAAGGATGGCAGAATAAGGTACTGTCCGCAGTCCGTTGCCAGTGGCCAATCACCCAAGGACAACGGACTACGGACCAGGGACAACTACGCAAACTTCGTAATATCAATCTTAGGATTGAACACTTCTTTCGACTTTTGCAGCTCTTCCCAAGTGAGGGGTTTGCCGGAATAAGCCGCGTTGCGGCCCAGCATGGCGCTCATCGCTGATTCCGCGCCCAGCGCTGCCTGGTTAAGGAACTGGCCGCTGGTGATGCTGGTCACAAACGCCTTCTCCTTTTCGGAGTCGGCCTGGTCGAGCGCGCCCGCGAATGTCCCCGCCGCGGAGAATTCTACCCCGCCGCTGGGCTTCAATCCGGCATCCCATTTGTTTTTGCCGGCAATGTTGACGCGCCAATCATAGTGCGACTCGGAGCTGCCATCGGATCCGAACAATTGCACGGCGGCGTCGAAAGTGGGATTGTCGAATTGGGTGGATCCGAAGCTGATTTGCACGTCGTCCGGGTAGGTAAAGAGCACGTTGAAGTTGTCCTTGGCATCTCCGGCGTCGGTGCGAATCTTGCGTCCGCACAGGCCCACGGCCTTTACGGGATGGCCTTTCAGCATCCAGTTGCACATGTCAATAACGTGGATGTTCTGCTCCACAATGATGTCGCCGGAAAGTTGGCGGTCCCACACCCAGTTGCGCAGCCGCTTTTCCTCGGGTGAGGCATTGGGCCATTCGGGCCGGTCGATGTGGCCGCAATAGTAGTAAGCGAGGCCGCAGGCGATCTTCCCCAGCGCCCCCTCGTGGATGCGCCGCGTCAGCTCCACCATGGGCGGCGCGTTGCGGATCTGGAATCCCACCGCCAGGCTGATCTTGCCCTGCGCCTGCTCGCCGATGCTGATAATGTGATGTGCTCCCGGCACGTCGATGGCCACCGGCTTTTCGCAATAGACGTGCTTGCCCGCGGCGACCACGGTTTCGAGATGATGGGGATGGAAGTAAGGCGGGGTAGTAATCAGGATGAAATCCACTTCTTTGGAAGCGGCGATTTCTTGATAGGCATTGGGGCCCTTGAAAAGCTGTGAAGGGTCGATGGGCGCGTAACCCTTCTTTTGCTGCAAGCCGTCGAAATGCTGGCGCCCTTTTTCCAGTTGGTCGGCAAAAAGATCGGCGATGGCGGTCACCCGCGCCCCGGCATTCTCTACGAAGCTCGAACCCTCATCGGTGGCGCGGCCTCCGCAGCCAAGAATTCCGAAGCGAACCTGCGAGTTTGCGGCGGTTCCCCGCACGAGCTGCGGCTTGACAATCATAAAGCTCGCGGCCGCGGCTGCCCCCAGAAATTCCCTTCGGCCCAGCTTGCTATTGAATTGATCGGTCATTTCCACTCCTCCTTTATTGTAGGGATCAGGGATCAGGGGTCAGGGGTTAGGGACGGGCGTAGCGAATTTCGGCCTCCTTGCTGCGAGACCCAATCCCTAATCCCTAATCCCTATTTCCCAGTCCCGATCTCCCTTAAGTAAATATCCTTAAACCGAATTTTGACTCCGCCGCCGGTGTGGAGCTGCAAACCGATAACGCCCTCGGTGAAATTCGGCTGGGGATCGGTAAAGTCCACGCAGGCCACGCCGTTCAGGCGGGTGACGTAGTGGACTCCCTCCTCCCGAATTTCCAGCTCGTTCCATTGGGCGGGTTTGATGGCATGCTCGCAGTCGGGCGTGCCCATCGCCACCCAGCCGCGATGACCACTCTCGTAAATCGAGCCCGTGTTGCGCGTCGGGTCAACTTCCACTTGCATGCCTTCGATATCCGGACCGGTTTGGGGCGAGTTGCCGGTAATGCGCGAGCGCGTAAATACCCCGCTATTTCCGACTTCCGGGTTGAACTTCACGCGCAGCTCAAAATTGCTGTAGGTTTTCTCCGTGGTGAGATAACCGTAGTGCCCCACGGTGCTCTCGCCCAGGATCGTGCCATCCTCAGCGACCCACTTCTCCTGTCCGTTATTCACCCAACCGCTCAGGTCCTTCCCGTTAAAGAGGGCAATCCATCCTTTTCCCGCAGGCGCCTGAGCCCCTGCTGGCGATGCCAGCAAAAAGCCAATCACTGCCACGAGCACTCGTTTCATGTTGGAACTCCTTAGAGCCTTTTCTCCTATGACCGTCGGCCGGGACGGTGCAACCTCCGCCCGTCCCGACCGATCCAGAAGGGAACGATCATATTCGCAACTGCAAACGAAATCTAGAGGAAAGCGGAGGGAGACCTGCGAACCTGCGGTTGGCACATTCCTCCAGGACGATGATGCGGCCGCATGTGCATAGGGCAATCGTTTGGTACGCCCCGAGTGTAACCTTTTTCGTATCAAGCTCGTTAAAGTTTTCTATGGCCCCAGGAAAATCCGTGTGCTTTTTCAAATCCTAGTGCTTTAAGATGGGGTTGGTTAGTGGCGAACTCAGCTTGCTTTCTTTCGCGACCATGGGAACTCAATTGAACAAAAGCATAGAATAGGAGGAAGGGTATGCGCGTGCGACCACACGTCGGGACCCGCAACGGCAGGGTTGCCCGGCCGGGCCCGAATCGATTGAGCCGCGAGGTTCGATGCCGGGAACGCCTGGCCATGCTTGCAGTCCTGGGGGCCCTGCTGAGTGCCTTGGCGCTGGCGGCTCCCTTGGCGGCACAAAACACAGATTCTCGCAGCTCGGGAGAGAGCGAGTTTCAGCTCGCGCAGCCGGTTGAACCGGGCCAAGCCTCCCCGCACGTAACGATCACGCTGCAAGATGCTCTGGACCGCGCAGAGAAAAATGACGCGCAATACTCCGCGGCCGTCACCGATGCCAAGATGGCCAAGGAAGACCACGTGCAAGCACGGGCGGCGGGGCTCCCCTCGCTGGGTCTGGAAACGGCCGCCTTGCTCACACAAGGCAACGGCGTGATTCCCACGGGGAGGTACGTCACCAATGATGGCGTCCACGTCTACCGCCAGTGGGGCGTGGTACACCAGGATTTTTCCCTAAGCACGCTGACCATGCTGGGGGACCGAAGGGGTGCGGCCCTGGAGGCGCTGGCCCGAGCTAAGGCCGAAATCGCGCGCCGGGGGTTGAAGGTCACCGTCACCAAAGACTATTACGCCCTGGTCGTGTCCCAGCGAAAGTACGCAACCGCGCAGGAGAGCCTGAAACAGTCGGAGCGCTTCCTGACCATGACCAAAAATCAGGAGCGCCAGGGCGAGGCCGCGCACAGTGACGTCATCAAGGCCCAGATCCAGTTTAACCAGCAGCAGGCTCTGTTGCGGGATGGGCAGTTGCAGATGGAAGATGACCGCTTGACGCTAGCGGTTTTGCTTTTTCCCACCCTCACCGAAAACTATTCCGTGGTCGACGACCTTGACCAGGGGCAAAACCTGCCGCCCTTCTCCGACGCGCGGGCAATGGCCGCACGCGAGAACCCGGACCTGCGCGTGGCCATGGAAGCAGTGCGAGAAGCGAGTCTCGGCGTCTCCGCCGCACGCTCCGGTCTGCTTCCCTCCATCACCACCGATCTGGATTATGGTATCGAAGCCAACGCCTTCGCTCTGCGCAGCCGGGTGGCCGCTGAGCCTGCTAAAGGCCCCCTTCCCAACGTGGGATATTTTGCTACCATAACCCTGAATCTGCCGGTATGGGACTGGGGCACGCTGCGCAGCAAGCTCCGCCAGGCCGAGTATCACCGCCAGCAGGCGCACCTGGAATTGACCCTGGCCCAGCGACAGACGATCAGCGAGTTGTATTCTTTTTACAATGAGGCCCAGACCGCCAAGTCGTCGGTGGACACCTTGCGCGATACCGCCAACCTGGCGAGCGAGGGGCTGCGCCTGACGACCTTGAGGTACCAGGCAGGGCAGGCCTCGGCACTGGAAGTAGTCGATGCGCAAAACACGCTTTCGCAGGCCCGCAACGCTTATGATGATGGACAGGCGCGTTTCCGGCTGGCGCTGGCGCAACTGCAAACGCTGACAGGATCCTTCTGACCGTGATTGGGGAAAAGCCCATGGCAGACAACTCGATAACCCGATTGGGCAGATGTGTTTGGAACCCGCGGGGAAATTTTTCGCGTCGGGCCCGGCGCCCGCGCGCCTCTAACGTGATTCCCAGCTTCTTCATTCTGGCTCTGGCAATGTGGCCGGCGTGTTCGTCGAAGGAGGGCGGTGAGGTTGCACCCATCGTCACCGTGCAGGTGGCGACGGCGGAAGCTGAGAAGATCGAGCGCAAGATCTCCACGGATGCCGTGATCTACCCTCTACGCCAAGCCGCTCTGACGCCGAAAATCAGTGCGCCGGTCCGAAAGTTTTTTGTGGAACGAGGAAGCCACGTTCACGCCGGTGAGTTGCTTGCCCAGCTCGAGGATCAGGACCTTGTCGCCGCCGTGACCGATGCCAAGGGAGCATACGAACAGGCCCAGGCAGCGTACGAAACCGCCACCAAGCAATCGTTGCCGGAGGAGATTCAGAAAGCCGAACTTGACGCCAAGGCTTTCCAGGAGGCGATGGAATCGGCGCAGAAGGTTTATGAGGGCCAGCAAAACCTCTTCCAGCAAGGCGCTACGGCACGGAAGAACGTGGATGATGCCAACCTCGCCTATATCCAGGCCCGCAATCAATATGACCTCGCACGCCGGCACGTGGAATCCCTACAGAAACTCGGCAAAGAGCAGGAATTGAAATCCGCCGAGGGCCAACTAACCTCGGCGCGCGGCAAGTACTTGGGCGCCGAGGCGCAACTGAGCTTTGCCGAGATCCGCAGCCCCATCGACGGCGTGGTAACCGACCGGCCACTCTATCCCGGAGAGATGGCCGCGGCGGGTTCCCCCCTGATGACCGTGATGGACCTTTCGCAGGTAGTGGCCCGAGCGCACATCGACCAGCAACAAGCCGCGGCGCTCAAGGTGGGCAATCCTGCCAGTATCTCGGCCCAGGAAGTTGCGGACGACGTTCCCGGCAAGGTGACGATGGTCAGCCCCGCCTTGGATCCAGGTAGCACTACGGTGGAGGTTTGGGTGCAAGCTGCCAATCCTCATGAAAGCATCCGGCCGGGGGGCAGCGCGCGCCTTACCATCATCGCGGAAACCCTGCCGAAAGCCGTGGTGATTCCCGCCGTGGCGGTGCTGACCGCCGCGGACGGCGGCACTTCCGTAATGGTCGTTGACGCGCAGAATAAGCCGCGCCAGAAGAGCGTTAAAATCGGCATCCGCGACGGCGACGATGTCCAAGTTGCGGAGGGCCTCCAGCCAGGCGAACGCGTGGTGACCGTGGGAGCTTACGACCTCTCCAAGGAAGACCCCGATGTTCTGGAGAAGACCAAGGTGCAGATTGAAGCGCCCCCCGCCCCTGAAACGGAAAAGGGTGGAGAGGAGAGCAAGGGCGGGGCGAAGGGTGGAGAGGAGAGCAAGGGCGGGGCGAAGGGTGAAGCGGGGAGCAGGGATAAGGAGTAACGCAAATCCGGCCGAGGGTGTTACGGCCGGCGTAGGTCGCCCCATGGGGGCTTCAGGGAGCGGGCTCTTGAAATCGGAATCGCCATACTGGTTTGTACGCCACTCGAAATCCATTATCTTTCTCATTCTCACGCTGGCGTTCGTAGGCCTTTACGTGGCGTTCACCATCCCCGTGGCGGTGTTTCCCTCCACAGATTTCCCGCGGGTGATCATCGGTGTTGACAATGGTGTGATGCCCATTGACCAGATGATGGTGACCATCACGCGCCCGCTCGAGGAAGCCGTCAACAGTGTGGAAGGGTTGCAGACGGTTCAATCCATCACCAGCCGTGGTTCCGCTGAAATCGATCTGTACTTCACTTGGAACGTGGATATGTTCCAGACCCTCCAGCGAGTCAACTCCGCCGTGGCGACTGTCCAGAGTTCGTTGCCCCCCACCGTTCACATCGAAACGCATCGCCTCACGTTCGCGAGTTTTCCCATCATTGGCTACAGCCTTACTTCCGACACAACCCCGCAAACCGATCTCTGGGAGATGGCGACCTATGAGATCAAGCCGCGCCTGAACCGGTTGGAGGGTGTCTCCACGGTCATCGTGCAGGGAGGGGAAGAGCCGGAATTCCAGATCAGCCCAAACCCCGCGAAATTGCTCCAGACCCACGTGACCGTCACCGATATTCTCGAGGCCGTCCGGCGCACGAACCTGATCGATTCTCCCGGCCTTCTCGAACGCAATCACCAGCTTTACTTGGGGTTGGTGAGCGCGCAGGTCCACACGCCGGAAGAAATCGCGAATATTGTCGTCAAATCAACGAAAGACGGAGTGCCCGTCCGCATCCGGGAAGTGGCAGCGGTTGGCCCATCGGTGATGCCTGTATACACCATCGTGACTGCCGACACCAAGCCAGCCGTGCTGGTCAGCATCAGCCGTCAACCGGAGAGCAATACGGTGGCGGTGGCGCAGGAGGTGCGCGACGAAGTGGCGCAGATCCAACCGACGCTGCCCCGCAGCGTGCACCTCCGTCCCTTTTACGATCAATCGACCATCGTCACCCAATCCATTCACAGCGTACGGGATGCCATCTTGATTGGACTGATTCTGGCTTCCATTATCATGGTTCTCTTTCTGCGGGATTGGGGCACGTCCTTGGTGGCCGGCGCGGTGATTCCCATCACCGTGCTCGTGACTTTCATCGCCCTCAAAGGTCTGGGCGAAAGTTTCAACCTGATGACCCTGGGAGGATTGGCAGCGGCCGTGGGACTGGTGATCGACGATGCGATCGTGGTGGTGGAAGACATCGTTCTACATCGAGACGCCGGTGAAGGCCGCATGGAGGCCATCCACAGCGCTCTCCAGGAACTCATCGTCCCCTTATTGGGATCCACCATTACTCCCGTGGTGGTTTTTCTGCCCCTCATTTCGATCACGGGCGTCACCGGCACTTTTTTCCGCGCTCTCGCCGTGACCATGTCGGTCTCTCTTTTCACCTCGCTCGGGCTGGCGCTGGTCTGGACCCCCAACCTGGCATTGCATTTTGTGCGCAGAAAAAATCGAAATGAAGCCGCACCTGTGCCGGAGAGAGGGCCCGAGAGGGACCCTGGCACCCCCGGGACGGACAACGCGGAGGAAATGCGCCGCCTGATGGCCGCCGAAGAAGCTTCCATGACGGGATTCTTCGGCAAGGTCATCCGTTTTTATGAGCGCTGGCTGCGGCGTGCGTTGGAGCGGCCCTGGTGGCTGGCAGCAATGTGCCTGGTGCTCATTGTCGCTTCCTACATTTGTTACAACAGCCTGGGGACGGACCTGCTGCCAGCGATGGATGAAGGGGGGTTCACCGTCGATTATGTGATGCCGCCGGGCAGTTCGCTTCAGGAAACGGATCGCGTTGTTTCCCATCTGGAACGGATCTGCCGCGAGGTTCCGGAGGTGGAAAGCACATCCCGGCGCACCGGGTTACAGCTCGGCTTGGCGGCAGTGACCGAGGCGAATACCGGCGATATTTCGGTCAAGCTCAAGGAAGATCGCCATCGTGATATCGATGAAATCATGAGCGAGGTTCGAGCCCAGGTCACCAAAAAAGAGCCGGAAGTCGATGTCGAGTTTACTCAGCATTTGCAGGATATGATCGGCGACCTAACCGGGGCCCCTCAGCCCATTCAAATCAAGTTGTTTTCCCCGGATGGCAACCTGCTCAACCAGTGGGCGCCGCGCGTAGCGGACGCCATCGGCAAAGTCCAGATCAAAGGGAAGAAACCGGTGGTGGACATCCGCAACGGTGTCGATGATGCTACCAGCGGCCCGGCATTGGTCTTCCAGGTAAATCCCCAAACCGCGGCGCGGGCAGGATTTACCACGGAGGAGGTGGAACTTGACGCCTCGGCCATTATGGAAGGCGAACCCGCTTCCACCCCCGTGGTCGTGGACGGCCAGGCACGGACATTGCGCGTGCGCTTTCCCGCCGCGAATCGGGCTTCTCTAGAGGCCATGAACAGTACGTTGCTGGTCAGCTCCACGGGGCAGACCGCCACGCTCGGCTCACTGGCCACCATCACCGAATTGCCGGGGCAAACGGAAATTCTCCGCGAGAACTTGCAGCGCGACCTCGCCGTCACGGCGCGCCTGGAGGGCGTGGACTTGGGCACGGGAGTCGCGGCGGTGATGAAGGCTGTGCGCGACCTCAAACTCCCCGCTTCCATTCGCGTCGTGTATGGCGGAACTTACCGCGAACAGCAGCAATCATTTCATGATTTGCTGATCGTTCTCCTGCTGGCTTTGGTGCTGGTATTCCTGGTGCTGCTTTTTGAGTTCGGCACTTTCAGCGCTCCCGTGGCCATTCTCTCTTCCGCGATTCTTTCCACGTCCGGTGTTTTTCTAGCGCTCCTGATTACGGGAATCACCTTTAATATTTCGTCTTTCATGGGCCTCATCATGGTGATCGGCATCGTGGCCAAGAATGGCATTCTGCTCCTCGACGCGGAGCAGAAATTTCGCTCCGTGGGATTCTCCGCGGAAGAAGCCATGGTTCAGGCCGGCCGGCGCCGATTGCGGCCGATCGCCATGACCGCGCTCGCGGCCGTGGCCGGTATGTTGCCCCTGGCGCTGGCGATTGGAGCGGGCTCGCAGATGCTGCAACCGCTCGCCATCGCCGTGATCGGGGGCATTTTGATATCCATGGTTCTTTCCTTGATTATCACGCCTGCCGTGCATTTTTATTTGACCCGTGCGCGGGCGTGAAAATGCGGTGTATCATCATGTCGTTACAGCATTCCCAATGGCTTCGCGGGATTGCCACGGACATCCATGTCTGACATCAGGGGATGAACGCACCGCACTGTGATTCCACGCATTTTGGCAGTTGATTTCGGCACCAAGCGCATGGGCTTGGCGGTGTCCGACGCGCTCGGGATGACGGCCCAGGGCCTGCCTACCCTCCAGCGAACGCGCATTGCGGACGATTTAGCGCGGCTGCTGGCGCTCGTTGAGGAATATTCGGTGGAGCTGGTGCTGGTGGGAAACCCCATCGGTCACAGCGGCGGCGAAACCTCCATGTCGCAGCTTGTTGCGGAGTTCGCGCGAAAACTCCGCCGGCGTTTGCCTTGCCCGGTGGAATTGCGCGACGAGCGCCTGACCAGCGTCGAGGCGAATCGAACCCTGCGTGATGCGGGGTTGAGCATCGGGAAGCGGCAGCGCGCGGTGGATCGCATGGCGGCGGTCCTGCTTCTCCAAAGCTATCTGGATTACCTCGAAAACGAGCGTCGCCGGGAGATTGGAACGGAGGGATGAAACGCAAACTCGCAGCGATGGTCGTGGCGCTGTGCCTGGCGGGCGCGGCGTGGGGAGCGTGGGACCTCTACCGGCCGTACCGCGGTTTTGCGGCCCCGGCGATGGTGGAAATTCCTCCCGGCATGGGCGCCCCCGCCATTGCTGACCTTCTTGTCGCCCGGGGCGTGCTCGCTCATCGGTGGCCTTTCCTCGCCCGATACTGGATGGGGCGCACTCGCCGCCGCCTGAAGGCGGGTGAATACCGCTTCGACCGCCCCTTGCGCCCCATCGATGTTTACCGGAAATTGATCGCGGGGGATGTGTATCTCTATGCGGTGGTGATTCCTGAGGGCTCCGACCGTTTCGATATCGCCCGCATTCTCGCCGAACGCCTCGCCATTGACCCCAACGCCTTCCTGCAACGCACGGAGCAAACCTCCCTCATCCAGGATTTGGATCCTCAGGCTCCGACCCTCGAGGGTTACCTCTTCCCGGACACCTACCGATTCCCCCGGCGGGTAACGGCGGACACGGTGATTGCCACCATGATCTTGCGCTTCCGGCACGTCATGCAAACGAAGCTTCGTGAAGAGTTTGTTCCCGGTTCGGGAAGCTTGCACTCCGTGGTCACCCTGGCGTCGCTGGTGGAGAAGGAAACTCCCGACCCCGCGGAGCGGCCGGTGGTGGCCGGAGTCTTCACGCTCCGGCTCGAAAAGGGCATGATGCTCGAATGCGATCCCACGGTGACTTACGCGGCGCGTCTTGCCCATCGTCCCATTGGAATCATCCGAGTGAGCGACTTGAATTTCGATTCGCCTTTTAATACCTATCGCCACGCCGGTCTGCCGCCCGGCCCGATTGCCAATCCGGGAGAAATCTCGCTTCGTGCCGCCTTCCACCCGGCGAGCGGCAACACTCTCTATTTCGTGAGCAATAACCACGGCGGGCACGTTTTCTCCCGCACGCTCGCCGAACACCAACACAACGTGGCGCGGTATCGAAGGGAGAAGAGGCAGAATACGGCATACGGTAGACAGTAGACAGTAGACAGGGGGACGGAGCGCGGGCATCCTGCCCGCTGTGGCATGGCCATCTTGGCCATGCCTGCTCACGGGCGAGACGGCCGTGCCACAGCTTCACAGCGGGCAGGATGGCCGCGCTCCGTCCACTTCTTCACTTCGTTGTCGCGTACCCCCATCGTTTGTTTCCCTTGTTTACTGTCTACCGCATGCCGTATTCTGCCTCCTGTGTCTCCCAAGACCAGCAAAAAGCAGATCCTTCTTGATTTCTTTAAGGCGCGTGGCAAGCGGCCGCTGGAAGTTGGCGATCTTAACGCCGCCCGCAACGAACTTCGCCGCCTTCTCGGCCCCGGCGATAGAACTTCGCTCGGATACATTGCCTCGATCCTGCGCGAGGCCGGGTACGAAGTTCGGTACGAGGACCGCTACTCCGACCCCGTCATGCCGGAGCCCTATGCAAGCCGGCTGAAGGGCGTGTTGGAATTTCACGACCTGGCGAGCGCCGAACAATCCTTGCTGCGGCTCGATGCGATCTATCGCGAGTATTCAGCCGCTGCGGATCGCCCGGGCGTGACGCTGGTCTGCGCTCTCGTAAAAAAAGGTAAACTGCGCGCTCGCAGCCTCGCCGCCAACCCGCGCGTGCAAGCCCGGAAGCGCCAGGAAAAACACGAAATCGCCCGCTGGTTCCAGGTGTGGCTGGAAACCCCGGACTTGTTCGCCAGTTGGCTCGAGCTGCGAAAATCTTCGGAGGAATTTCGCCAACTCTTCGGAGGCGGGGACGCCGCGGAGGAGCAGCGGGGACCTGTTCTGTAGGTCCGCGAATCGTCAGCACCACCCCGGCGCAGCGCCACCCCTCCTCATCTGAGGAGGGGAGCAAGTAGCGCGGACCTGCGGTTTAGGTCCGCGGCTTTTCGGCCTTGTGCCCCGCGGGGCGGGCGCGTCGATGATCGCGGTGTGGAGTCGGCGCCTGCCGCTTCGGTACGAGCGATTTGGCTTGGTAACAATCGCGCCCTCCTGGCCATGGATGGGCGCACGCAGCTTTGAAAATGAAAGGTTCGATTCCGCATGAAAAGCCACGGACCTAAACCGCAGGTCCGCGCTACCTTGCTTGACTCGGTGAGCAGGGCGGTCGGTGAGATACACCAGCTGCGCGGGAACTTGGTCGGTGAGCCCCAGCAAGTTCGCCGCGCGCGCCCCCGATAGACGGTCAGACACCCGCTTATTGATGTTGCGGGATGAGTTCCTTCAACACCTCGAGAAGCAGAGCCACCTTCGGTACCCACACGGAATCCTTGTAGTTGGGTTGTCTATTTCTATAGTCCGCTGGAACACTGAACTTGAGTACTTGCTCCATCTTCTCTTTTAGCCTGTCTCGAAAGGACGTAGCCGCCTCAGATCCTTTTAGCGAGTAAAAGTTGATGGAGAGGCTACCCGAGGACCAGACTTGGAACACCGTGCTCGTACAAATGGAGGCCCATTTCGGATTAAAGGATCCCCACTCCGTTCCGGCACCCCATACGATGTCAGCAGAGAGATCTTTGAAACCGTCAAGTAGCTTCTCCATAGCCTGAATGGTAGATTCGGACACCTTATGCTCCCTGGCGTGGGCAAAGAACTCTTCCTCGGTCCATTTGGCACGACTGATGGCCACCGGCGCGATAGTCTCCACGGTAAGTCGGGTGCGATCCCCTTTGACCTCGACGCTGACAACCTGGCGCCGGTCAGCTACTAGAACGCCACGGAGATGTGGAACCAGTAGGTGCTCCGGCTGCCCGGACTCAGTCTGCCGCTGGAACACCGCGACCTCTACAAGCGCCAAGTCCCAAGGGCGAACCAAATGCCTACCCAGGAGCGCCTCGCTGAGCTTGACGGCTCGTGATTCGAGTCGGTCGCCCGCAATGACCAGTAGATAATCGCCCTCTTCCAACTTCCTCTGAACCTTCTCCATATCAACGAAGGGCCGACCGTCATCCCGTTTGGGGATCGACGGCAAGTCCGAAACGGAACTGGAGGGAAGATGAATGGCGTATTCCAGCACCTGTGCCACAACCTCTCGGCGAGCCTCAGGGTTGTACGCAAGTTTCGTTTCGACAATGGCCACCCGTCCGGACTCAGAGACAAGCAGAACATCAATAATATTCCCTGCCTCTACAGGAACCTCGTCTCCCCAGAACGCCCATGGTTCCGTTTCGTTGATAAGCCCTGCTGCGCGGCAGGGCGCGAGCACCAGTTCAGGATTTTCTGCGATGGCCTGCTGGAGCCACTCTTCCTTGAAACCGACGTCACGGGCGGTTGTCAGATCATAGGATTTTCGGGTTAGAGTCTTGTCAGCCGAAAAGCTCGCGGTGAAGAGAGCCGAACTGAGGCATCTGTCCACGGTGTGTTACCCCCTCTCTGAGGCTAGTTCCTCACACTTTGGGTATTTGACAAAGGGAGCTTAACAGATTTCAATTATCGTTGGCGAGGATATAGTAGTTGGAAGTTCACCTCGTGCGTTGGCACCATACACTCTATGAAGTGCGCAGGTGCGCCTATTTTGCGTTCCTGTGCGGCTTTTTCACTTCGTGTTTGCGACGAGAAACATCGCAACGCGGCTCGAATTTGGGAAGATCCGCGGGGGAATCCGTCGGTCGCGAGAACCGTACGCCGACGGGCTGGAGGACACCTCCCCGCTGGTTCTTGGGGTCGGTCCTTCGCCGCGAGCTAAGGGGAAAGCGCCAAGACGGTAAATCCCGCTGAGGCCGCGGCTTGGGATAGCTGCTGATCGCCGGAAACAAAATTTCGGTTCTTGGGTTGTTGGTGACACCAAGTGAGAGCGGCCACCAGTTGCAAGCTGTCGGCAGCTCGAAGCTGATGAATATCCAACAATTGCCTTGCCAATTCCCGCACCGAGTCCGCGGGGAGGATCTCTCTCCATCCCCGGCTCAACAGCTCCAGCCGAGCCAGAGCTCCCCTGCGTTCGCGATCGCTCAAAACGGCCAAGCGGTGGAGGCGGGCCACCGCGCTATGGATCTCGACCGGAGTTCCCCACCACACCACCGGCAAGCTCTGTCGCAGGTGGGCCTGAGCCTGGCGGCTGGTGGCCTCACGAACACAGAGCGGGACCAGCGCGCTGGCATCGAAAAAGGCCGGTTGCGGTTTCATCTCCCCTCCGCCCGTTCGTCCACCAGGGCCTGGATGGCTTGACTCGCGCGAACGCGTCCGGTCCGGATCTTGAGGAGCTTGTGAATGTCCAAAGGAGCCTGCGGCAAACGCAATTTGCCCGCCGCGACTAAAATCAGCTCTTCCTTGCTGGTTTCGGCGACGGAGAGGGGGACAAGCTTCGCCACGGGCAGATTGCGGTCCCGGACGACGATTTCTTCCCCCTGTTTCGCGTAAGTCAGATACCGACTCAGGGAGTTCTTCAACTCGGCAACATTGACACTGCGCATGCGGTTTCCTTCTGTCATGGCTATTATAGCCATATCGGAAGGGGAAAGGAGAACGCTTTTTCCCGAACCCGTGGGCGTGTGGGGCGCGTGCCAGCAAATTTCAGACCGCCCCACTACCCCGGCGCTCCGCGCACGGACATAATGTCTCTTAAGCCCGAAAATTTGCCGTGAGGGCGAATTTTTCTTCCTACCGGTAGGAAGTTAGTAACAGTATCTTCTTGACAAAGCTAGAATCGTTAGCTACAATGATGTGATGTACGCCGCTAGCCTGACTTGCCCCACGCTCACTCGCTTACCCATTTCATCCGCCGACGGCTCCCTTTGGAGCGTGACGGCCGCGGCGCATGAGCCGTCTGCACCCATCAGGAGGTTATCATGTCGTTAACCAAAAGACCCACGATGACGGAGAAGAGAATCGCCTCGAGCCGCACCAATGGCCGGCGCTCGCGGGGGGCGCGCACCCCCGAGGGCAGGGCGCGGCGGGCGGCGGTGAATTTGCGCCATGGGTTCTACTCGCAGGCCCAGGGCGAGGTGCTGATCGCCTTGGGGGAAGACCCCGAGCGGTTCGAAAACCTGCTGGATTCCCTGACCGAAATCTGGCAACCCGCCAATCAAATGGAGATGCGGTTGGTGGAGCGTTTGGCTCGCGCCCTGTGGCGGATGGAGCGCGCCGACCGCATCCAGGAAAGCTTGACGGTGGAGCAACTCCATCACTCCATGCCCAACCCCACGCTCATGCAAATCGTTAACCGGGCGCTGAAGGATAAGGCCAACAAAGTGACATCCCTCGCCGCCGTGGTTTGCAAGCCAGGTCATTTTACTTGCCCCGAGGATTTGGAGCTGTTTGCGGAAGTTTTCGGGGACGGTCCGCAGGTAGCCGGCAGCGAAGAGCATTCGATCCTGGTTTCACTGTGGCGTTTGATGAAGCCGGGGACGGAAGGCGCCTGGCCGCTGATCGACGACTCCGACCCGAAGGCAGCAGGCACGCTGCCGGAAGAGGAAGAACGTCGTAAGGCGGAGCGGCAAAGTCTGAGTATGATGCTGCTCAAGCAGATTGCCGAGATCCACGCCAAAGCCGGTGATGGCAAGGAGGGATCGGAGGAGCCCAGTCACTCGCGCTACGGGTGGGATGCCATGATGGCGCCTCAGGATCGCAACGGTCCCATCATGCTCATGCAAAGGTGGGAAGACTCCAACTTTCGGCAAGTCCAACGGATCACGGAGTTGCTAACCAAGCTGAAGAATGGAAAGATGGGTTGGATCGAGGATGAAAAATGAAGGAACATCCTCAGATGTTGTTGAAAACAAAAGACAGTTGAGCGACAAAATGTCATGTACCCTCAGATATTGCTGAAATGAAAGGGGTTATCAAAAAACCCTGAGAAGTTGCTGAAAATGAACCCAATAAGCGCAAAAATAGTGCATCAAAGTTGCCCAAGGCCACATACTACCCACAACCCTGAGATATTACAGAAAAGAAATGTAGTTATGCTGGTATAATAAGGGACTATGCCTGCCCATGAAAAGATCATTATGGCGCTGGATGTTCCTAGCGCCGATGCCGCCTTGCAAGTTGCGCAAAAGCTCCACGGCCACGTGGGAATGTTCAAAGTGGGCTCCGAGGTCTTCACGGCCGAGGGCCCGGTGGTGGCTCGCTGCCTCGTGGCCACGGGTGAGCAAGTCTTCCTCGATCTCAAGTTCCACGATATTCCCAACACCGTGCGCGCCGCCGCGCACCAAGCGGGGATGCTGGGGGTAAGCCTGCTCACGGTCCACGCCTCCGGCGGACGCAAGATGCTGGAAGCTGCCATTGAAGGTGTCTGCGCGGCCGCCCAGGCAAGAGGCCTGGCGCAGCCCACGCGGGTGCTGGCGGTCACGGCCCTCACTAGCCTCGCAGCGGAGGACTTGACGGAAGTGGGATTCCAAGGCACGCCGGAAGAAGTCGTGGTGCGGCTGGCGCGGCTGGCGCAGGCCGCCGGGGTGGACGGCGTGGTGGCGTCACCGCGCGAAATTGCCGTCATCCGGCAAGCGTGTGGACCCAACTTCCTGATTGTCACCCCCGGCATTCGGCCGGCCGCGGGCGCGAGTGATGACCAGGCGCGCACCGCTACTCCCGCCAGTGCCATCCGCGCGGGGGCAGACTACCTGGTGATCGGACGGCCCATCACCGGGGCCGTGGACCCTGCCGCCGCGGCTGATGCCATCGCCCGAGAGATGGAAGAGGCAGTTACATCCCCGATGTCCCAGGTTCAAAGAACATGACCGAAAACGAAATTCTCGATATCTTTCGCAAGCATTCCGCCCTTCTGGAAGGGCACTTCATTCTTTCTTCCGGCCTGCACAGCGATCGCTACGTGCAATGCGCGCTGGTGCTGCAACATCCGCGCGTGGCGGAGCAATTGGGTTCGCAATTGGCCGAAAAACTGCGCCCCTTGGGAGCGGCGGTCGTCGCGGCTCCGGCGCTGGGGGGAGTTCTGGTAGCGCACGAAGTGGCTCGCGCCCTCGGCGTGCGAGCGCTTTTTACCGAGCGGCAGGAAGGCGCCATGACCCTGCGGCGCGGCTTCAGCCTGAACCCTGGTGAACCCACCCTGGTGGTGGAAGACGTCATCACCACCGGACTTTCCACGCGCGAGACGATTCAGTGCGTGGAACAGGCGGGCGGCAGGGTGGTGGGGGCCGGCGCGCTCATCGACCGCAGCGGCGGCGCGGCTGACCTTGGCCTGCCCAAAGCCGCGCTCATCACCCTGAAAATTCAGAATTACGATCCGGCGGAATGCCCGCTGTGCCAGGCAGGAATCCCTGCCGTAAAACCTGGGAGCCGGGCGAGAAAATGATCGGGTGATCCGATGATCGGGTGATCGGGTGAACTAAAACCGTTCCTCAAATCACCGCATCTTCGAAATCGAACTTTTGAACTCCCAGTAGGATTATCTTCTCGGTCGATTTACCGCCCACCCCGCGAGCAGGTTCCTCAGCGGCAACATGATAGGATTATTTGATTGCCCGATCATCGGATCATCAGATTACCCGATTCCCCTGGCCTTTTGTTCACCCGATCATCGGATCATCAGATTACCCGATCACCGGATCACCCGATTGATGGTTCAATGATCGGCGGGGCGTCAAGCCGAGGGGGGAGAGTCTCCGGCGGGGGTGGGAAGACCACGGCGCCCAACGCCGGGTAGCGCGAGCCGAAAAAGTGAAGCATATACGATTGGAAAAAGACCATGGCGGGCGTATTAATCAGCGCGCTCAGATAGATTATGCCGGCCAGAATCATGCATCCCATCGCAACCAGGATGCTGATGGTAGCGACGTTCAAGGTGAGCCCTATCGCTTTGCCGCCAAAGAAAAGAATGACCCCCGCGATCCCTAGAGGAATGAGCATGATAATTATGGCCAGGAACGTGATGATGCCGAAAATAATGGCGCAGCCTATGGCCAAAACAATTTTCATCAGCACATAGCCGGTGAACGCCAACTTCTCCGCGTCCAGCATGGGGAACAGACGGCGCCAGGCGTCGAGCATGCGCACGTTTTCCATCGCCATGATGGGCACGCAGAAATCCTTGGCGAAGAGGGCGGCGACCGCGACCAGCACAAAGAATGCGATGAGGATGAAGAGAAGCGCGGCGCCGCCGATAATCAGCGCCGCCACGTGTTCGCCCGGATGATAGAATAACCCGGCGCGCCAAGCGATGAACAAAGGCACCCCCATGAGCACAGCCAACCCGGCGAAAGACACCGCAAATATGGCGAGACACCAATAGAAATAGCTTCGGCCGCAAGGCTCCCACCGCCCCCAACTCCCTCTCAATTCGCAGCGATCATAAAGAACCGAATCCAAGAGCACGAAGCGAAAAACCGAGCCCACGTAGACCCAAAGGAAAATGAGGGCGAATAACAGGGCAACGCCGGCAAGAATCCAGGGCAGCCAAGGGAGAATCTTGCCCCAATCGAAATGGGGGAAGGCGAGCAAACTTTTGCCACTCTTGCCATGTGATACAGGGAAATTGAAATTCCCCGAAGACCCGCCGCCCCCTCCGCCGGCGAATTCGCCAGTGAGCAAGCAAACCAGGGCCAGGCGAGCCCAGCGTCCCCATCGAAAGGGTGCGAAGAGCTGTTGTTTTGTCCGGGCAAACGCCGGAGCGATGCAATCGACAGCGGATAAAGGTTTGGCCATTATGAAGTCCTACTGATTTCCTGTGGATGGGGAGCGGACACTGCTTGCTCCCGCACGATCAACGCGAACGGGAAAGACACCATCATGGTAACGAGTATCACCCATGTCCCCCTAGGGGCAAGGAAAAGCCGCGGACCTAAAGAGCAGGTCCGCGCTACCGTTCTGGTTCGTGTTTGTCACTCGTCACTAAAGTTGGAATTCGCGCTTGAGCTTCTCCGATTTCTCCGCCACCGCCACCGCCAATTGTTCCTTGTATTCAACCAGTTTTTGCGCCATGGCGGAGTCGGAAGTGGCGATGATTTGCGCGGCGAAGATAGCGGCGTTAATCGCCCCGGGCTTCCCGATCGCCGTGCAGGCCACGGGCACGCCGCCGGGCATCTGAACCGTGGATAACAACGCGTCGAGCCCCGCGAGCGTGGTGGTGGCCATGGGGATGCCAATCACCGGCAGGATGGTTTCCGCCGCGATCACTCCCGCCAGGTGTGACGCCCCTCCCGCCCCCACGATGATCGCTTTCAGGCCCCGCTGAACTGCCGTGCGCGCATACTCGGAGGTGCGCACCGGCGACCGGTGGGCGGAAGTGATTTCGATTTCAAAAGGGATATGGAATTTCTTCAAGGTTGCAGCGGCCTCGGTCATAACGGGCAGGTCCGTGTCGCTGCCCATGACGATGCCAACTAATGGCTTCTCAGGCATCTCTTCATTCCTCCTATGGCAATGGAATTGACCCTTGATGAACTGTCGCTATTTGCGCGGAGACGGGCGCTCTCCCTTGGCGGCGCGCGCGCGTTTGGACGCCGGGGTCCGGGAAACGCGCCGCAACGCCTTCGCCCCGATGTCTTTCCGGTAGTGCATTCCTTCAAATTGCAGCTTGCTGACCCCCGCGTAGGCCCGCTGGATGGCGGAGGGTAAATCCTCAGCAATCGCGGTCACTCCCATGACGCGCCCGCCGGCAGTGAGTAATTGATGATCCTTTACGCGCGTTCCCGCATGGAAAATTTTGACACCCCCCAGCGCTTCCACCCCCTCATAACCGGTGATCGTCTTATCAACCTCCGGCTTTGCCGGATAACCCTTGGAGGTTAGCACCACACAGACGGCGGGATTGGGGCTCCAATGAACATCGGCGGTCGCCAGCCGACCTTCGCGCGACGCCACCAACAGGCTCGCGAGGTCGGAACGCAAGCGCATCAAAATAGGCTGGGTTTCGGGGTCGCCCAGGCGGACATTGTACTCAAGAAGCATGGGGCCGGACGGCGTCATCATCAATCCGCAATACAAAAAGCCGCGGTAGGGAGCCCCTTCCATTTCCATGCCCGCCAGCGTGGGAGCGACGATGGAGCGAAGAATTTCGTCGTGCAGCGACTCGCTTAGAATGGAGTCATCGCTGTACGCGCCCATGCCACCGGTGTTGGGGCCCCGGTCCCCATCCAGTAACGCCTTGTGATCCTGAGTCGGCACGAGGGGGAGAATACCGCGCCCGTCAGTGAGCACAATGAAGGATGTTTCTTCACCCGTCAGGCACTCCTCGATGATCACCCGGTCGCCCGCGCTCCCCAAGGTTTTGCGGAGCATGAAGTCTCGGAGGGCTTGTACTGCCTCCGCGTGGCTATGGGCAACCACCACCCCCTTGCCCGCTGCCAACCCATCCGCCTTGACCACAACTGGAAGCGGGAATCGCGCCAGAGCTTCGACGGCCCCCTCGAAGGTTTCAGCGACTTCGAAGCGCGCGGTGGGAATGCCATTCCGCCGCATGAATTCCTTGGCAAAGATCTTGCTGCCCTCCAAGCGCGCCGCGGCTTTGCAGGGGCCGATGATGGCCAACCTTTCCTTCTCGAACTCATCGACCACGCCCGCCACCAGGGGCGCTTCCGGACCCACAATGGTCAGGTCCGCCTTTACTCGCCTGGCCAGCTCGACGATGGCCCTCGTATCGGAAAGGTCGGCCGGAAGGCACTCCGCTTCCTGGGCGATGCCGGCATTTCCGGGGGCACAATACAACTCCTCCATCTGCTGGCTTTCATGCAGCTTCCATGCCAGAGCGTGCTCTCGACCGCCGGACCCGAGTACGAGTAACTTCATAAGATGGCGTACACTATGCGCATTGACCTGAGTTTGTCAATCCGTTAGATGTGAATTCTCGAAGAACGGGTGCATCGTCCCTGTATCTACTCTGCCAGCTATGATGCACGCGGCGAAAGCTCCTGACAAAGCCCATGGGTCAATCGGGTCGCCCGGCACTTCCACTAAGAACCGGGCATCGCACCAATCCCCATTCAGCATGCAGCAAACGCCGTGTCCAGAATGGCCAGAATCTGGTCCAGCCATTCGCGGTGCTCGGGCTTCATCAGGACTGAACGCAGGCAAAGCACCGTCTCTTGATCCGAAGAATCCGCGGGGGGCAGCGCCCCGATGAATCGGGCCGGCTTTTTGAGCGTTGGAAAATACCGCACAGGCAGCCGGATCAGCGCCAGGTGCAGGCCGCGGTGTGCGGCCGCCGTGAAGATGCGCTGTGAGCGTTCAGAAGCGAGGCGCGCGGACTCGGCGCGCGGCGCCCAGACGACGATATCCAGCTCCGGAGGAAAGGGTACGAGCCATCGGGAATCGGCGGCAAGCCGCTCCGCCATGCTGACCGCAGCTTCCCGGCAGGCCTCAAGCCCCCTGGCGAACTCGCCCGCGCGCGCCAGGGGCAGCAATTTCTGCGTGGCCCACAACGCCACCGCTGAAGCCCCCGGACGCGAGCATTCCAAGCTGATTTCACCCAGGTGCAATTCCGAGGAGGTGAAGTAGGTATAAGGAGAGTCATGTTTATACAGCGCCCCCACACTCGGATCGCGGAACAGCACACACCCGCACCCATAAGGTTGCAGGCCATGCTTATGGGGATCAACCACAATCGAGTCGGCTTGGCCGATCGGGTCGTACGCCGCACGGGTTTCCTCCGTCAGATTACCGGCCAGATTAAAGTAGCCGCCGTACGCCGCGTCCGCGTGCAAGCGGAAACCGTATTGGGCGCGCAGGCGGAGTATTTCCGGCAAGGGGTCGACGGAGCCCGTCCCGGTGGTTCCCAGGGTGGCCACGACGCAGCCGATATCTCCTGCCGCCAGCCGCGTAGCCAGAGCCTGAGTGTCCATCCGTCCGCGAGGGTCGCAGGGCAGCTCCGCAAACGACAGCCCCAGCACGCTGCTGATGCGATGGTGGGTATAGTGGGCCTGCGCGGAGGCGGCGATCTTCTTTCCCGGATGGAGTTGGCCCGCCACCCAGAGCGCCTCGAGATTCGCCATGGTACCGCCGCTCGCCAAATGCCCCAGGTGAGTCTGCCAGCCGAACATGGCGGCGATCTCCGCTACGGCCTCCTTTTCCATTGCTGAACTGGCGCGCCCACCGTCCAGCGCGTGATTGTTGGGATTGATCCAAGTGGCCAGGGCATAGGCGGCGCGGGCAATCGGATGCGGTGGTTTGAGCATTTGGCCGGCATAAAGAGGATGGAAGTACGGATAATTGTCCCACAGACGAACGGCGACTTGCTGCATCACTTCCGTCATGCGTTTCTGGTCCAGCGCGGGTGCGTCGATGGCCGGGAGTGAGGCAAAGCCCTCCTCCAAAACCCGAAGCGCCGCCGGTAGAATCTCCAGTGTTCCCTTTTCCAACTGCATCGCGACCTCCCGTGGGGTTAGGGATTTGGCGTAAGGGGTTAGGGATTTGGGGTTCGGGAAAGAATGTCCTGGGTCCTGCGCTCGGAATCCCGAGTCCAGGGCCCTGCGTCATGAATTCCCGATCCCTGATCTCAAATTCCTGATTCCCTGCCGAGGTGTCACCACAAGCCCCGATTGCCCGCGAACTACCCACCGCCTGCCCGGATGTCCTTACCCGTCAGAGCGCCTGAGGGATAACAGTGGAAGCGGTTTCGGCCCCTGGCTGGGTTCGACCCCTTGGCTAATCAGGATAGGTGTGAATTCAAAGGGTTAATCTATCAGATGCCCCTGAAAGGTTGCAACGGCTTTACCTGCCAAAAGAATTCATGCTATTGTAAAGGCTCTTTCATGATCTGCGGAGGAGAACACTATCCAACAGGGGCTTCTCTCCGTAGAGGCGTCCCTCATTTGTTAGGTCATTTGTGCCGGACTTCATAGGGAGGATTATACGAATGATGTCATCATCCATCCGACAGGCTTTACAACGCCTGATCCTTATTCTCGGCGTTCTCGGCGCCGGGTGCTTAGTCGCCTGGGGGCAAACCTTTCAGGGTAGCTTCACAGGGACGGTATTGGATCAAAGCGGAGCAGTCGTGCCGGGCACCGTGGTGACGATTACGGAAAAAGACAAAGGGGTTTCGCGCAGCGTAACCACCTCCAGCGACGGCAGCTTTGAAATTCCCCTTCTCCCGCCGGGGCGGTATTTCCTTAGCGCCCAGAAGATAGGTTTCAGAAATTTCCAACGCGGCCCCTTGACGCTCCTCGTGAATCAGCACCAGCGCCAGGACATCACGCTAAACGTGGGTTCAGCCGCCGTTGTCGTTTCTGTCGAGGGCTACCCGGAAACGGTGGAAAGCCAAACCTCTTCGGTCGGAACGACCCTTGACGAGCAGAAGGTTAATGATGTTCCTTTGAACGGACGGAACTTTCTGGAACTGGCGTTACTGGTCCCTGGGGTATCGCCCGGAACCGAGGGCAGCGCGGTCAGCAGCCGGGGCGGTGGTGGCTCCATCAACGTCAACGGCATGCGCGACTCGATGAATTCCTATTGGCTGGACGGCCTGGACGATACCTCGGTGGGCGTCGGCCAATACACCGTGGCGCCCCCATTGGACTCCGTGCAGGAGTTTCGCATGGAGACGGGAGTCTACGAGGCCAAATTCGGTGCCCACGCCGGGGCGGAAGTCAACATGGTGACCAAATCCGGGACGAATGACCTCCACGGCAGCCTTTACGAGTACGTGCGAAATACCGCCTTCGACGCGCGCAATTTCTTTGACCCTTCCGTAGCTCCCATGCACCGCAATCAGTTCGGCGCGACGCTGGGCGGGCCGATCGTGGTTCCAGGGATCTATGACGGCCACGACCACACCTTCTTCTTCTTGGCCTTCGAGGGCACGCGTGAGCACCGTGACTTTTATGACAATTTTCTGGTGCCGACCGTCGGGGAGACGCAAGGCAACTTTGCCGACCTCTTGAATCCCAACTGTTCCAGCCAAACCATTCTGCTCAATCCCCTCGCCCTGATGCAGGGATCGGTCCAACCCTTAACCGACATCAACCAGGTCTTGCCGCAGGCAGATCCCGCGGGACAAGGACTGGTGAACCAATACCCCGCGCCCAACATTTCGGGCGCCTCCTGTGGCGCCGCCAACTATACGGCGCTGGTCGACCGGCAGGTCAATACAAGTACCATGACTGGACGCGTGGACCATCAGTTCGACACCAAAAACTCGGTATTCGTCCGCTACAATCTAAACTTCGACCAGGAGTTCTGGCCTTCCGGCACGGTTCCGGAAGGCACCACGACTCTTCCCGGGTATGGCCGGTACTCTCACAATTCCTACCAGATGGGGGGGCTCGATTGGACGCACATCTTCAGCCCCAAGATGGTCAACGAGTTCAAAGTGGGGTACAACCGTTGGCAGCTTCGCCAGGATAATCAGGACCTGGGCAACGACCTGGCCTCAACCCTCGGAATCATGGGCGTTAACCAGATTGGCTCGCTTCCTGCCGGCGTCCCCAACATGACTTTTTCAGGGTATGCCAGCATGGGCGCTGACACAAGCGTGCCGGAAACCGGCGCTGTAAATACCTTCCAGTTCGGGGACACCATGACGCACGTCCTGGGGAGCCACACCTTGAGCTACGGAGTGGACATGCGGCTGGTCCGGCGCGGCAATTTCACCGTGGATAGCACCTACCGCGGCGATTTTGGGTTCACCGGATTTGTGACCGGCGGTTTGGGACAGTTGAGTCCGCAGGAGCAGGCGGGGCTCGCCGGTGAACTGGGACTGCCCTGTGCGGCCACCGGCAAATGCCAGTTCGGGAATAGCATCGCCGATGCTTTGCTCGGCCTTCCCCAGTACTGGCTGAATGGCTTCCAGGAGTACATCTCCGGAGCATTCGGCGAATACGATTTCTTCGTCCAGGATGATTGGCGCGTGCGTCCCCATCTGACCCTGAACCTCGGTTTGCGTTATGAATACAAGAGCCTGGTGACGGAAAAGAACAACGACTTTTCCAACTTTGACTTCAGTAATGGGGATCTGATGGTGGCAGGGACCAACGCCGCAACCCTGTGGAGTTTTAACCCCAGCGTAAATCCCTACACCGGCCAACTTGTAATTAACCCTGCGCCTTGCACCCAGCAAACCTGCGCCCAACAAACCCTCAACTTGGGCAGCACGGCGAACAATCGCTCGTTGCAATATCCCGATCGAAAGAACTTCGAGCCCCGCATCGGCATTGCCTGGCAACCTTTCAGTAATCCCAAAACGGTTCTGCGCGGCGGCTACGGAATCTTTTATGACCAGACCTTTGGCGACGTGTACTTCCAGAAAGCCGCCAATCCCCCCTTCGTCCATCTCGAGGAGGGCAACATCGGGGACGCTTTTCCCTTGATCGAGCAGGGCATCTATGAGCCCGGCAGCGGGGGCATTATTCAAAACGCCCTCACCAACATCGGAGGTACGGCTTACCCCAGCATGAGCCCTTTCCAGCTTAACTTCCAAAATGCTTTCATCCAGGAGTGGAGCGCTGACTTGCAGCGGCAGCTTGGCAACACCTGGCTCTTCGATATTGGCTATGTGGGGACCCGCGGATTGCACTTGGTGCAGGAGACCGATCCCAATCAGCCGATCAATCTAACTTCCGCCAGCACCATGTCGCCAACCGCCCAAGCCACCTACGCGGGATATTGTCAAGCGGGGAGTTGCCAGTCCCCTATTCCCTATCTCGCTAATTTTGCCTACACGCAGTCGGCGGGGAGTTCCATTTACCACGCCTTGCAAGCCAAAGTGGAGCGGCGATTCTCCAAGGGACTCTCCATCCTGGCCTCCTATACCTACGCGAAGTCAATCGATACCGCATCCGGACCTTTCAGCGATTCGCGCAATCCTAACTTCCCACAGAACTCCTATGACGTGGCGGCGGAAAAGTCCGTGTCGGACTTCAACTTTCCCCAACGGCTGTCCCTGGCTTATATCTGGAACATGCCCTTCGGATCGACCACGGGGAAGCTCCATGACCAACGCCTTAACTACCTGATTCAGGGCTGGGAGGTGGGAAGTGTGCTCACCGTCGAGTCCGGCCCGCCTTTTACCCCGGTGGTGAGCGGGAACGTGAGCGGCGCGGACGAGATCAATAACGGCACCGTGCAGGCCGATACGGACCGCCCGAACGTCGTGAGCAATACGTTCTACCCAACCAAGCAAACCCCGCAGCAGTGGGTGCTGCCCTCGGCTTTCAGCACGCCGAGCGCTTTTACTTTCGGCGATGCCGGGCGCAACATCCTGCGCGGCCCGGGTTTGGGAAGCTGCGATTTTTCCCTCCTGCGCAACTTCCGCTTGGGCGAAACCTCTAAGGTGCAGTTCCGCGGGGAGATTTTCAATATTTTCAACCGTGCGAACTTTGATATTCCCCAAAACATTGTGAACTCTTCCAGCTTCGGTCAGATCTTCAATACCGTCCAACCGGTCGCCGGCTTGGCCTCGGGCGGGCCGGGCGAGCCGCGCGAACTCCAGTTAGGTTTGTGGCTAATTTGGTAGGAGACAGGCAAATCCGAAACTCGAAATTCGAAAATCGAAACTCGCCCTCCCAGCCCGAGCTTTAAGTATCCGCTCGCCCCTCAAGGCGAATCTGAAACTTGAGGATCGACACTCGAATCTTGCGAACTCGCCATTGATTTTCGAGTTTCGATTTTCGAGGTTCGGCTCCCCGCTCACGGCAACTCCGAGAAAGGCAGGAGCAGCGGGGGTTTGGCCAAGAACGGCAGGCGGGCGATTTCCTTCAAGGCGCGCTGGACGTGTTTTTCCTGGGTGGGCTCGAGGGTCATGACGAAGGGTAGGTGCTGCTTCTTACACCCGGGTTCTTGCAGCACGGAGTCGATGTTGATGCGATGCCGGCCCAGGATCGTACAGACGCGCCCCAGGATGCCTGGCCGGTCACGCACCACGAGCCGCAAATAAGTGGCGCCGACATTCTCATCGGGTGTGGCGATTCGCGAGGGATGCCAGTTTTCGTAGCCGAAGGGGGTGGAGCGCGAGCCGCCGGCGGCAATCGAGCGCGCGATCTGGACAACGTCGGATAGCACCGCGACGCCCGTGGCTTCACCCCCGGCGCCGCGGCCGGTGATGCTGGTGTTGCCGCCCTTGTTGCCCACCAGCAGAACCCCATTGGTGGCGCCCTTCACTCCCGCCAGGCGCGAGGTAAGGGGGATCATCATGGGGCGGACGAATATCTCCAGATGATTGCTGGCGCGACGGCGCGCCCCGGCAATCAGGCGCAGAGTGTGGTTCAGCCGGTGCGCGTAAGCAAAATCCACGGGGTCAATGCGCGTGATGCCTTGCACGGGAATGTCGCGAACCCGCACCGCTTGGCCAAAACACATCATGGCCAGGATAGCGATTTTGTAGCTCGCATCGTTCCCTTCCACGTCGAAGGCGGGGTCGGGTTCGGCGTAGCCTTTTTCCTGGGCCTCCGCCAGGGCTTCGGCGAACGAACAACCGCGCCGCTCCATCTCGGTGAGGATGTAGTTGGTGGTGCCGTTCAGGATGCCATAGACGGCGGTAAAGTTCTCGCCTGCCAGTCCTTCGCGGATCGCGTGCAGCACCGGCGTTCCACCTGCCACACAAGCTTCGATTCCCAAACCCACGCGGTGCGCCCGGCTGTGCTCGACCAACTCCACACCGCATTCAGCCACCAGTTTCTTGTTGGCCGTCACCAGATGCTTGCCCGCTTCCAGCGCCGCAAAGGCGATGGCGCGGGCGGTCGAGAAAACACCCACCAACTCGACCACGATATTGACTTCCGGGTCGCGGATAACCTGTTTCCAGTCCGCAGTGATCCTGATGGGTTGGCGCAACCAGGAGAGATCCCGTTTATGCACGCTGCGCGAACAGATAACCTTGAGTTGGAGATCGCATCCTAGCCGCCGCTGAATTTCGCGCTGGTGCTCCGCCAGAACCTTCAGGGTGCCCGTGCCAACGGTCCCCAACCCGATTACCCCCAGGCCCAGGGAATGCTGTTGGCTGACGGATTTGGCGAAGCGAATTCGAGGTGAAGGGTTCATCGGTGCGATCCTATCGACAATAAAGAATCTTATCCACTTTGCAATGAAGCAGGTCCAAATGGCAAGCAAAACCACATACAAAAACCCGTGATTTGCAAGGCGTGAGAGTCTGAGGGGTGCGCCCACATGCAAGTCAGGATGGGCGAGTTTTCTTTTTTCTTGTGCTACGATTCTGAGCGTATATAGATGGTCAGATAGGAGGCTCCGATATCTGAATCTCTCGCTGCTTTAGAGGCGAACCGCTCCCTGCTCCTGGAGGATTTCTTGGGCCTGGGCGATCTTTGTCCGGGCTCGATTACCGCCGTGGTCCGGCGCTGTCGCAGATTAATCCCCCCGGAGCAGGATGACTCGGGGTTACCCCCCTTCAGCTTGCCCCAGACGATGAACGCGGAAACTGGGCGGACCGGGTATGCGAGCCGGCCATTTAAGCTTACTCCTGCCGCAGGACGATGTTGGGATCGACCTGCGAGGCGCGGCGGGCGGGGATAAACGCTCCCAAGGCCGCCATCGCCAGAAGGGCGAGCGTGACCAGGGCGACGAGGGGCATATTGAAGCCGCGGCCTTGCACCAGGTTGGCGAGCGGCCGAGCCGCGGCAAGACTCACGACCAAGCCGATAACGACTCCGATGCCGGCCAAAATCATTCCCTGCTTCAACACCATCCTGACCACGGCGGCGGGGTCAGCCCCAATCGCCATGCGGATTCCGATCTCACGATATCGCAAGCTCACCGAATACGTCATCAACCCATAGAGTCCTACCAACGCCAGCGCCAACCCGAGGAAACCCAGCCCCCCGATGATCTGGCGAATGATATCCATCCGCTGTTTCACAGTCAGTTCATAGACCTCCTGGATGGACCGGACGGCGTAAATTGGCTGGCTGGCATCCAGCCGCCGCACCAGGTCGCGCAACGGGCCGGCCTCATCGGCGGGAGGTCCCTCGGTTTCAAGCATCAGGTTCATCGCTCCGGCGGGGTTCTGGGCCAAGGGCAGATACAGGTACTCGAGGGGCGCCTCGAGGGGGTTCAGATACTTGCTCTGCATCGCCACCCCGACGATCTCGGCAAAGGGACCGGCCGCGCCATTCAATCGCAGGCGTTTTCCGATCGCGCCTTGGCTGGGGTAGTATTTGCGGACGAACTGCTCATTGACAATCACCACGCGCGGCGTATCCGCCCGGTCAGTCAGCAGGAACTCGCGGCCCTCGACAATGGGCACGCCGATGGTATGGAAGTAGCCCTCGCTGACGGTGTTCGAAAACAAGCTGACCGCCTCCGTCCCACTGGGCAACTGGACCCCTTCGGGGATGACCCGCGTTATCCCTAATCCGCCCAACTGTGACTGCGCCGGGGATTCCATCAACGGTACGGCCTGCGAGAGAGCCGCGGATTTCACGCCGGTGAGGGTCCGAGCCTGGTCCAGCAACTGCCGGTAGAATTCCCTGGTCTGCTCCATTGAGTCGCGGGCCAGCGCGGGGTTAAAGCCGGCAGTGAGGAGGTGGTCCACGCGGAAACCTAAGGGGGAGGAGAGAAGAATCGACGCCCCGCGAAAAATCTGCGTGGCAAAGACCAGCAGCAGGAGCGAACCCGCCACCTGCGCGATCACCAGCGCATTCCTTCCCAGGAATCGCCGTTGCTTTCCTCCCGCCACCGCGGTGGACTTTAAAGCTGCAACTAAATCCGGCTTGGTGCTCTGGAGCGCCGGCGCCAGTCCAAACAGGATGGCGCTGGCTGCGGAAACCAGCAGCGCGAACAAAAGCACCTGGAAATCCACCCGGAAGTCGAGCACGAGAGGAATGTCGCTGGGGATGCGGAATCGGGAGAAGAGAGCCGCGGCCGCTTGGGCGATAAGAAGTCCCAGCGCCCCGCCAAAAATCGCGATCACCAGGCTCTCCGTTAACAGGAGGCGGACCAGCCGGCCTCGTCCCGCTCCCACCGCCAGGCGCAGGGCGATCTCACGCGATCGGGCAGAGGCGCGACTCAGCATCAGGTTCATGATGTTGGCGCAAGCGATCAGCAGCACCACTCCCGCCAGCGCCATCATGAAAAGGAACGCTACGGCCGGCGCAGAATACTGCTCGATCTGGGTTTGCCAGTACGTTCCAACTTCGAACGAGCAGGTGCGATTCGTCTCCGGGTAGGCTTGGGCAAGTTGCTGGCTGATAACCCCGGCCTCGGCCGAGGCTTGCCGAACACTTACCCCCGGCTTCAGCCGTCCCTGAACCCTCATCACGCGGAGCACGCGCATTTCCAGTTCGTTCTGCTGCGAGCCGCCCGCCAGCGCGGGCTCCATCGCCAGCGGAACGTATAGGTCGGCGCGCATCCAAACGATCGGCCCCGTGAAGGATTCCGGCATCACTCCCACTACCGTAAAGGGGAGGCCGTTCAGGAAAATGCTTTTCCCGACAGCGTCCTGGCTCGACGCAAATTCCGTTTCCCAAAAGTCATGGCCGAGCACGACGACCGCATCACGGCCCGGCACTTTGTCCTCATCAACCCGGAAGCCACGCCCCAGTTGCGGATGCACGCCCAGCACGTCAAAGAAATTTCCGCTCACCAGCGCGCTGTATTTCATCTTGGGCAGCGTGGTCCGGTCGTGGGTGATGCCGAGCGGGAAATATTGCGACGCCGCGAGGCCGGCGAAGGATTTGCTCTTCCTTTGCAAGTCAATGAAATCCGGGTAGGACAAACCGGCTTGCTGGAATAAGCCGGTGCTCTCCCCGCGTAACTGCGCCTGGACAACCACCACTTCGGAGGCGCGGGGGACGGGCAGGGGACGCAGAAGCAAGAATTCCGCCATGCTGAAAATGGCGGCGTTGGCCCCGATCCCCAATGCCAGCGACAAAATGGCGACTAAGGCGAACCCGGGATTGTTGCGCAGCGTGCGTAGGGCGTAGCGTAGGTCAGAGAGCATGATTCCTGCTCCTTTTGCACGGTGACAGAGCACGTATATTGCCACGCAAAATCGCCGTTATCTAGTTGAAATTCCAACGCCTGCTTAAGAGTTTCCCCGGAGAGACTGTCCGTTTTCGAAAATAGATGTGCGGAAACGCGACGCCGGAAGGAATTCAAATACCTAACTAGTTATGGCATTTTTCATGTCGAACCGCCACACAGTGGTCCAAGACATGGACTTGAAGTGGAAGATCTTGTAGCATTGTCCCCATGAAAAAAGTGAAACTTGGCAATCACAGTTCTACTGCGAAAGGCAACCCCGTTCCGAAAAACGTTGATGAATACCTTGCGAGTGTCCCGGAACCCGCGCGCAGCACCTTGGACAAGCTTCGCGCCGCGATTCGGGCCGCTGCGCCGCCGGAGGCTACCGAAACCATCAGCTATCGGATGCCCGCCTTCGAGTACCATGGAGTGCTGGTGTGGTTCGCCGCGTTTTCGAACCACTGTAGTTTTTTCCCCACCGCCTCGGTTGTCGAAACGTTTAAGAACGAACTTAGAGGCTTCCCCATATCCAAAGGGACAATTCAATTTCCTCCGGACAAGCCGCTCCCGACTTCACTGGTTAAGAAAATGGTAAAGCTGCGGGTGGCGCAGAACGAAAGCAAGAAAAGGCGATGACCGGGTTGCTCTCGAGACCGGCGGCGGTCTGGCGCCGCCGGGGAATAACGCGAGGAGGAGGACCTAGGTGACGTCAAGCCCCCGCAATCCAAGGTGCCTTCGGCACGTTCAGTTTGGGACCAGAGGCCCTGAACAACCCAGGTGTTAGGTTCCAGGCGCCAGGTGCCCAATACAATAGGACCCTGACACCTGATACCTAACACCCGACACCTATTCTGCGCCTCCGCGATGAAAGATCAGATTACTGCTGGATCAAGTTGATGGAGGCCTGTATGACATCGTCGGCCGTTGTGATCGCCTTGGCATTGGCCTCATAGCCGCGTTCCGCTTCGATGAGCTGGGTGAAGGCGGTGGCGATGTCCACGTTGGAGGCCTCCAGCGAGCTCCCGTCGAGCGTTCCACTGCCACCGGTTCCCGGCGCCGCCACGCTGGCCGCCCCGGAAGCCAAACTCGATTCGAAATCGTTCGATCCGAGGTTGGTCAGGCCGTCGTAATTCGCAAAGGTCGCGAGCGCGATCTCGCCCAGGGCAACGGTTTGGCCGTTCGAAAGAACCCCGTCGATGACCCCGGAAGAGTTGATGGAGTAGCTTTGCAAGGTTCCTGAGCTATAACCATTTTGCGATGTCCCGGAGGTGGCAGAAGCTTCCGCCGTCTGGGTAACGACCGCCGTGCCCGGTGAACTGAAAAGCTGCCAATTGAGGGTCATGGGTTTTGCCCCATCTGCCAACCCACTGACCGTGATTCCCTGCACATCCGCCGGGGGTGAGATCAAATTCCCATCCGGCCCGAACTGCAACGTTCCGGTTCCTACCACCTGGGGGTTGCCCGTAGCCCCAACGTCGGCGGCAGGAATGGTGATCTGGTAATTCCACTCTCCGGAGGCAGCCTTGGTGAAATTGAAAGTCAGAACATGGCTGTCGCCAAGGGAATCATAGACCGGGACGGTGGTGCTGTACGTCCCCGCGTCGGTGCCCCCCGTCAGGTCTCCGGCCCCGAAGGAACCACCCGTCCAGTTGGTCGACGTGTTAACGGAATTGCCCACGGAACCATTTTGAATGGCCTGCAAGTCAAGGGCGGTGGCCGTGGAACTCGTGGCCGTGACCGAGGTGTTGGCGGTGGTGCCCGTCGCGTAGGTGACGCCTGCCCCCGCAGGGGTCGCGTTGATGGCGGACGCCAGGTTGGCAAGAGTGCTTTCGACGTCGGCGCCAATCAGGACGTCCCCGGGCGCGGTTAGGGCTGCCGCGGTGGGTCCCACGAAGGTGTAGGTGGATCCACCGACGGTAACCGTCTGGCCAGAGGACGGAAGCGAAATCGGCACGGTGTAAGCGCCAGTTGCCGTCACCGCGTTCACGCCTCCCGCGAGGTCGGCACCGCCAAATGAACCCCCGGTCCAATTGGTCGTGGTGCTGATGGTACTGTTGCCTGCTGCCCCAATGGGTACGGCCGTCAGGGTGAGCCCGTTCGCCGTAACATTCGAGGCGGTAGCCGAGGCGTTGGCGGTGATGGTGTTCGAGGAGTAGGCAGTGCCTGCCCCCGCTCCCAAGTTGATGGCGGCCGCGAGGTTCGCAAGGGTATTTTGGACGCTGGTTGAGTCGATTTTGACCCAGTTAGCTGGGCTATTTCCCGCGAGAGTGTTCTCGAAGGTATAGGTTGTTCCCCCGACGGTAACGGTCTGGCCCACGGTGGGCGTGGGAAGCGTCACGGAAAATGTTCCACTCGCGGTCAGCGCGTTAACGCCTCCCGCCAAGGCCCCGCCTGCGAATAGGACGTCGGCCCAGGTAGTCGAGACACCAAGGGCATTGCCCGCTGCCCCACTATTAGCTGCGGTCAGGGTGAGCGAGTTGGCCGTTGGACTCGAGGCAACCACCGGGGGGGCGGTGACGGTAAGAGAGGAATAGTCACTGCCTGATCCAGCGGGCGTCAGGTTGATGGCTTCCTCCAGGTGGGTCAGGGTATTCTGCACGCTGGCGGGGTCGATCAGCACGCTGTCGGCCGGGGCGCCCACCACCGTGTTGGCCACAAAGGTGTAAGTAGTTCCACCAATGGTAACCGTTTCGCCCCCCTGCAACGCGGGAGCTAAGGCCGAGACCGTGAGAGTCGCGCTCGCCGAAGTACCGGGCGCTCCGGCTGCTCCTCCACTCAGGCTTGCCACCGAGAATACCCCCTGCGTTGCCCCCCAAGCGGCCGAGGTGGTGGGAATAACGTCGCCCCCTGTACCACTATCAGCGGCGGTCGCAGTCAGGGTCAGTGTGGTGCCTGACGCATTCGAGGCTGTGACTTCGGGATTGGCGGTGGCAGAGGAGTAGACAGAGCCTGCCCCCGCCGGAGTCGCGTTGATGGCGGCCATCAGGTTGGCAAGGGTTTGCTGGGTACTGAGTCCTGGGTCGATCAGAACGGTGTCTGCCGAAGCACCGTTCGGGAGGCTGGTCGAGAAGGTGTAGGTCGTTCCACCGATGACAATTTTCTGACCCTGGGTCGGGAGAGTATTCGCCGGCACCGTGAAAGCCGCAGTCGCCGGTATAGCATCCGCGCCTCCCACCAGGCCTCCGGTCCCGAGCGCCGCCCACTGGGAAGAAGTAGTGCCATCCTGATCGCCAGCCACCCCGGCCGTAAGCGCCTGTAGGGTGAGTGCGGTGGCTGTGGAACCGGTGGCGGTGACCGTGGCGTTGGCGACGGTGCCCGAGGAGAAGGTAGTGCCTGAATCTGCTGCGGTCGCATTGATGGCAGACGCCAGATTGGCAAGGGTATTCGCGACGCTGCCTGCGGGGTCGATCAGTACGGTGTCGGCCGCGCTTTGCGCCGTGATGGCGGCGGCGAAGGTGTAGGTCGTTCCCCCGATGGTAACGGTCTGGCCCGCGGCCGGGAGCGGCGGCGGCACGGTGAGCGTCCCAGTAGCCTGCTTAACGTTCACGCCTCCCGCCAGGTCGGCGGCCCCGAAGGAACCGACCGTCCAGGAGGTCGAGGTGGCATCGGAATTGCCAACCGTCCCGGTATTCACCGCTGCCAGGTTGAGTGTGGTGGCCGTGGAACCCGTGGCCGTAACCAAGGTGTTGGCCACGGTGCCCGTAGAGTAGGTGGTGCCCGCCGCCTGCCCATTGGTTGAGGACGCGTCGATGGCGCCTGCCAGGTTGGCCAGGGTCGATTGGACGTCGGCTCCGATTAGAACGGTGTTGGCGGCGCTTTGGGGCGTGATGGTGGTCCCAAAGGTGTAGACCGTTCCCCCGATGGTAGCGGTCTGGCCCGCGGTCGGGAGAGCCGGAGGCGGCACGCTCAGAGCCCCGGTCGCCGGGCCGAGCGTGGTGTCCGAGGCGTCCAAGTTCATGTCCAGTTGCATGTTGGAAGTGGCGTTGGGCGCATAGGTTTGGCCGCTCGAAACGACGATGGGGGCAAGGGCCCCGCTAGTGTCGATGGTGCCGTTCAAGGCCGTGTAGCCCATCACGTTGTTTCCGTTGGCGTCCACAAGATTCCCCTGAGCATTCAAAGTGAAATCGCCGGCGCGGGTGTATACCTGCGTAGTACCCTGATCCAGAACAAAGAGCCCGTTCCCCTGGATGGCGACATCCGTCGACACTCCCGTGGTAGTAATGCTGCCTTGGGTAAACGGCGAATCGACGGAACTCATCTTGGCGCCAACCCCCACTTGCACGGGGTCACCCGCCCCGTCGGTGCCCAACATCTGGTAAAACAGGTCGCTGAACACGGGTGTTCCCGTCTTGAATGCGGTCGTGTTCAGGTTGGACAAATCGTTGGAGATAACCGAGAGGGCCTGTTCCTCGGCATCAAGACCGGAAAGCGATGTGGAAAAAGTTGACATGTTTATCCTCCTAATTACCCGTGGGTGTTGTACCCGAATTACCTGGGGACGTTGTACCCGTAGTAGTTGTTGACGAGTTGGCGTACTGTTGCACAACCTGGTTGATTTGCGTCACTTGTTCGAGTTGGTTCAAGTCCACAAGCTGCGACATGAAAGTTGTCGGATCCATGGGCTGCGTCGGGTCCTGGTTTTGGATTTCCGCCACCAGGAGAGACATGAAGTCGTTGGGATTCAGGCCATTGGTGGTGGCCACAGAACTAGTTGCCGTTGAGCTGCTGGCGTTATTGGTGCCCGTAGTTGCGGCGTACGTGTGAAGACTATTGATCATCATCGGTATCTCTCTCCTTAGACCCCGGCTATGCCTGAACGCTTAGACCGGGAGCGGGATTTGTCAATTCCTCATCCTCCGAAGAACCGCCCCCCGCATTGCTGACCTGCGGCGGGCTGTCCCACGGCAAAACTTGTCGCTGCGGTGACGGGGAAGAGCCGGACTGTGAATCTTGCTTTTCACCACCGCTCATTCCTCCCCCCGCTTGATCCTGATGAATATTGATGTTCTCGACGCGCAGGTTCCGCTCACCCAGCGCCCGTTCGAGCGAAGGCAGCCCTGCCGCCAGCAGGGTGTGAGCTTCCTGACCCTGGACGTGAATCTCCGCCCCCACCGATCCCTCATGCACGATGGCGTGAACATCCAGAGGACCTAACGCGCCGGTGCGAAGTTCCACATGCATTTCCGCGCCATTGGCGGAGTCGCTGAGCGACGCCGACCTCACGATTCGGCCTGCGCCGCCGTCGTAATTCTGCCAAGCGGAAAGCGTCGTTGTCGGCTGGCTGGGGGACGGCGCGGTCTGCGGAGCCGAGGCGTTGGTATGACTCGCGGGAACGCTGGGGGGGTGAGGCGTGAGGAGATTCGAGGTCGGGTCGGGGGTGGGGTTGTTGGCAGGGCTGGGGGCGAGTACTTTCACGTCTGCCTGGTTATCCGCTGGCGCTGACCCAGTCTGTTGCCCGGATTTTCCTTGGCCACCCGTCGATGAGTCCGAAAGGTTGGCGTGGGTCGTGATTCCGCTGGATCCGGCAGACACTGCGCCAATGGGCTGAACACTGTTGACCTCTGGAGGCGCGTCTTTTTGCAAATCCGTTCCCGGGGTGGCAGGTTGAGAATTCGGCTCGAGCGGCGGAGCTGGGATCGGGCTTGTCGAGGACAAAACCGGGGCTGGCGCGCTTGCGGTTTCAGACATGTTGCCCGCTTGCCAAGCCACCTCGGCCGCTTGGCCGCTCGAAACCTGGGTGGAGCGAAGGGTCACTTTGGCCGGAATGCTCGCCAGGTTTTCGAACTTGGGGGCAGGGGGAACCTGCACCGAATGCACTGAAATCACGCGTTGGCTGCCGATGGGTGTGCCCGCCGCTGCTGGAGTACTTTTTGTCCTGAAGTTATCTGTCGCCTTCGGCGAGTGTGTTACATTCCGGGAAGATTCTTCGTCAATTTGTCCGCCCGTTATACTTCCCAGCAGGGTTGAAAAGTCCATCATCTCGTGGTGATAGGGTGCGGAGACCGGTGTAGAAGAATCGCGCCCCTCAGAATCGGGTGCTGGAGGGGCTTGTCCCACTTCGCCCGTGGATGACGTGGGGTCAGCGACTACCTGCAAATCTGATCCCGCAAATTCTCCCATCAAGCTCGAAAACTCGGCCAGTGCCGGAGGATTGGTAACCTCGATGGGCGTGGAAGTTTCGCTCACATCAGGACCGGAGATAGGAGCGGTTTGTTCCGTTTGGCCTCCGGACGCCGTGGGAATGGAAGCAGTCTGCACCTCTGCGCTTGCAACCTTTCCCATCAGACTTGAGAATTCGGTCAGTTCCTGTTCCGGAGGATCGGTTGCGGAAGCCGGGGTGGAAAAACCCGCCCGCTCCGGACCGCGTGCCACGGCGTCTTGGCCAACTTGGCCCGTGGAGGGGGTGGGGTTGGAAGCGGCCGGCAAGTCCGCGCGCGCAAACTCTCGCGGCAGGGTCGGGAATTCTGCTACCTCCGAAGAATCGGGTGTGGAAAACCGAGTGGAGGAATGGCCTACCTCCAGACCGGATGCATGAGCAGCTTGTCCCGTTTGGCTCCCGGACAGTGGGGGACGGGAAGCGGTGTGCACCTCTGCGCCCACAAACTTTCCCAGCATGCTCGAAAATTCGGCCAGCTCGGGGTGATCGGCTGCCGAGAAGGGGCTGGAAGAATCGCCTACCTCCAGACCGGATGCAGGAGCAGTTTGCCCGGTTTGGCCCCCCGCCAATGTCGGACTCGAAGCGGTGTGCACCTCTGATGCGCCTACAAACTTTCCCAGCATGCTCGATAATTCGGCGAGCTCGGGGTGATCGGCTTCCGAAAACGGGGTAGAAGAATCGCTTACCTCAGACCTGAACGCAGGGGTGGTATGTTCTGTTTGGCCCCCAGAGAGTTTGGGATTGGAAACAGCCTGCACTTCCGTGCCTATGGACTTTCCCAGCAAGCTCGAAGGATTTGCGAACTCGGGGTGAATGGCTGAGGCGAACGGCGTGGAAGAGTCGTCTGCCTCGGTGCCAAGCGCAGGGGCGGTTTGTTGCGCTTGTCCCCTGGACAGAGTGGGATTGCATGTGGTCTGCAACGCCCCGCCTTTTACCTTTCCCAGCAGGCTCGAATAATCGGCGGGCTCGGGGTAGTCGGCTGGGGAGAAATGGGTGGAAGTGCCGCTTGTCTCAAGGGTGAACGTAGGGGCGGTTTGTCGCGTTTGGCCCCCATACAGTGCAGGATTGGAGCTGGCCCGCAAGTATGGGCCTGCAAACTCTTCCAGCGGACTCGAAAGTTGGGCGCTCTCCGAGTGATCGGTTGCGGAGAACGGCCTGGAAGGACCTGTTGCCTGCGGGGTGGGCACAGGGGCACCTTGCATCTGTGTGGGGACGAGCTGTTTCAATGCTGGCATTGAAATCGTGGAACGGGGCGAAGTCAATGGTTCCTGGCTGAACCTGGACTCTTGCGCCGACACCGGATTCGAGGCTCCTGCTTGTTTCGACTCGGATGGCGCCCTTCCAGACTGTGGTGCAACAAGCGGGTTGCGGGGGGGAATGTCTTGGTGCACCGGAAACCAAGGTGGCGCGCTGACGGGCTGCGAGGCGACCCTGCCCTCTAATTGATTTTCTCCGGTTGGCGAGACGAGAACGCCGGACTGAATCGTGGCTTGGACTCGCTCGCGTGCGGTGGACTTTGGCGCCCCCACCGGGGGGGGGACCATGGTCCCAACGCCCTTGTCCACCCATGCAGACAATTTCCCGGGCGCGGCCAAGTGCACCATCGCCGCCGGGATAGAAAGCGTCCCGATGTTTGTGCTGGTCTCGCCGACGGTGGCGTTGAGGCTCGAAGCGAAACTGGGGGATAACTCAGAGCTTGATTCCGGGCTCGGAAGGCTAACTGTGGACGGCGCACCTTCGGAGTTCAGGGTGACGGACGGGGCGGGTTGGAGGATACCGGCAACGAAGCAATTCAGGACGAAACCCGCCATCGCGGAAGAATCGGAACTGCTGCCCAACTCCCCTTTAGCCCGCGGGGATATTGGGGATGCTTTGGGGGCGATTGAAGATCCATCCTGAACCGAGCTTGGCGTGCTTTCAAGGGCCCGTCCGAGGGTTAAGGCGAATGAGTCAACCCCGGTCGGCGTGCCACTCAAGGCGGTCGAGGCAGGCAGCATTGGTGCTACTGCGCCAGCGGGTTGGACCTGAAGGGTTTCCATAAAATCGTTGGCCGCCCATCAAGGAGCATGAGCAACGCCAAAGGCGACATTGATGCGGGGAATACCTTTAGAGCTCGAAACTCTTTGGAAACTAAAGTTTTTCAGGCATCTGCCGAACTCAGAGATAAGGGAAATGAGGGAGGGAAGGGTGTCGGAGAGGGAAAAGTTTGCCGATTGACTGGGCAATACCTGCGATTATGAATTGGGAAACTGCCGCGCGTGCGTGATGACAAACCTGTCATCGATTGCCTGTTGCGTTCGCCGCGCCTGAACCAACCGATAAGCGGCAAGCTGCTGCTCGCGGAGGTTTTCCAGAATCTTGTGCTGCTGCTGGGCCTTACGAAAGATCTCGAGTTGACGGCGCCGCAAGTCTTCGAGCTTGGCAACCTGCTCGTACCACACAGCGATTCTCCGAACGTGTGCTCGGTCGCAAGCTAACTCAAATTGCATTTCCCCTGCCGTCATCCCCTGGCGGAGTTTCTTCTGCATCTGGCTCAAAGCATTGGCCCGGCTCAGCTTCACTTGCTCCCGCTGCTGTTGCGCCTTAAACAACTCGCGGGTGATGGCCTCAAGTCGTTGGCGCTCGCGCCGTTCGAAACTCTTCCGGCAACGGAGCACGGCTTGTAAAGAAAACCGGAAGGGCATGGGACCACTAACCGGGCAGCGCTTGGAGGGCTGCTAGGGTACTGCTCAGAGGTGCTTTTTCATCCTCCCGTTGCTGGAGGAATTTGGTTAACGCGGGGATTACCTCGATCGCTTGGTCCAAAACCGGATCAAGACCCTTTTGATAGGCGCCCACCCGAATCAAATCTTCTGAGGCGGCATAGGCGGCCAAGAGTTTTCGCAGCCGACGCGCCTTTTCCAGATGCTCCGGCTTACAAACTGAAGGCATCAACCGACTCAGGCTGTCGAGGATGGAGATGGGAGGGTAGTGGTTCTGGGTCGAGAGGCGGCGATCAAGAACGATGTGACCGTCAAGGAGGGCTCGAACGGAATCCACCAGGGGGTCCTGCTGGTCATCCCCTTCCATGAGCACGGTGTAAAACGCCGTGATGCTCCCACCGTTGAAATGCCCCGCCCGTTCAATGAGCTGCGCCAGCAAGGTGAACACCGAGGGGGTATAACCTTTTGCCGTAGGGGGTTCGCCGGCCGCCAAGCCAATTTCGCGTTGAGCCATAGCGAAGCGAGTCAGGGAATCGACGACCAGTAGAACACTTTTGCCCTTCATGGCGAAGTATTCGGAGACGGTCGTCGCCACCAGTGCCGCATGGATTCGCAGTACAGGCGACTGGTCCGAAGTTGACACCACCACCACCGAGCGTCGCCGGCCTTCTTCGCCAAGCGTCCCTTCCAGGAACTCTCGCACTTCGCGGCCGCGCTCTCCTACCAGCGCCATGACGGTCACATCTGCGGTGCTCCCGCGGGCCATCAACCCGAGCAGCGTACTCTTTCCCACGCCGCTGCCCCCGAAGACGCCTACCCTCTGCCCGCGACCGCAGGTAATAAAAGCGTCGATGGCGCGCACCCCGCACCCCAAAGGGTCGCGAATGGAGTGGCGCTCCAACGGCAAGGGTCCCGGAGAGTGCAGCGGCCAGTACTCACGGGCAGGGTAGTTTGGACGGGAATCCAGGGGATTGCCTTGGCCATCAATCACGCGGCCCAGCAACTCTTCCCCCACCCGCAGGGTCGGCTTGGCGCCCCAAGCAGCGATGCGGTCCCCATAGCGAATGCCGCTCAACCTTTCCAGGGGCATCGTGAGGACGGTGCTACCTCGAAAGCCCACCACTTCTCCGGCATGGGGTTCGCCATCGGGCCCAATAATCTCGCAGCACTCACCGAGGGAACAGAAGGGGCCCTCCGATTCCACAATATGTCCCACCGCCTTGGTTACCCGGCCGTACCAACGAGCTGTGGAAACGTTCTCCAAACGCCGGAAGTAAGGTGCCAAAAGCGAACCGTTTTTCATGCTTGTTTGTGGGGCTTTTGGGCCAGCAGATCAAAAAAGCCCTGTTCGATTTCCTTGAGTTGGGTTTCGAGTGTCAAGTCGGTAGTGCCCAATTCCGTTTCCAGCATGCAGCGCCCCGGCCCGAGTGTGGCATCGCCCATCAATTCCGGAAGTGACTGTAAGTCGGGCTGTTGAGCGAAGAATTCCTGCCAAGCCTGAATCTGGTCGGGGTGGACTCTCAAACGGACACGGGTGCCGGCGGCGACGTTGTCGAGCCCGACGCGCACGACTCCCGCCAAAAGTAAGGGGTCAACCTGCGCTTCCCGGTGCAGAATCTTCCGAGCAATCGCCACGGCCAATCCCACCACTTCCGCTTCTACCCGTTGGAAGTAAGTTTCTCGTTCGTGGGTGAAATCGAGAACCGCCTGAACCAACCCTTGCTGCTGACTTGCCAACTTCTTCTCAAATTCCGTACGCCCCTGGGCTATCCCTTCATCCCGTCCCTCTTTTCGGGCGCGGGCTTCCCGCGCTCGGATCTGATCCTCGCTGACCGATGGGGGACCGGGCGGCGGGGCTTCGGGAGTCCAGAGGCGTTCCAGGGTGGAAGGGTTGCCGCCGGACGAAGGCGCCTTTGTCCCGGCGCCGGGGACTAAGGGAGGCGGATACACATACGCTTGCGCCTGCGGGTCAGGTTCTTTAGTTGGTGGGTTAGGACTAGACAACATACGCGTCATCCCCCGAACTCCTCAAAGTCAATTTCCCTTCTGCTTCGAGCTGGCGTGCCTGTTGCACGATTTCTTGCTGTGCCGTGGCCACTTCCCGGGAGCGCACCGGCCCGAGCGCCTCCATGTCCTCTATTAACATCTGTGAAGCACGTGAGGACATAGTTTTGAAAATGTGATTTTTCATATCTTCAGAGGATCCCTTGAGGGCTAGCGCTAGCGTCTTTTTATCTAGGTGACTCAGAAGCTCTCGCATACTACTTTCCGGGACGGAAAGAAAATCTTCGAAAGTGAACATCAAATTGCGAATGCTGAGGGCTAGCTTGGGATCATCCTGCTCAATTGCCTCCAGGATAGTTTTGACGGTGCCGGGTTCAACCCGGTTGAGCATTTCGGAGACAGCCTTGATGCCGCCATAGGCGCGGCGGTTCTGGTCCCCCAAGGCCTTGAGTTTTTTATTGAGGACCACCGCGATTTTCTGGACCATCTCGGGCGAGAACTGATGCATTTCAGCGAGCCGTCTCACCACTTCCGCGCGCGTCTTTTCGGGCAGAAGCAGGAGGATATCTGACGCCGCCTTCAAGCCCATGTGTGCCAGAACCAGCGCAATCGTTTGCGGGTGCTCGCCTTCCACGAACATTACGAGTTGTTGGGGATCGGCTCTTTGCAGGGAGTCCAGGTTTGTGGCGCGGGCTTCCTGATAACTATGAACTTGTTGGAGCAACTGCTTCGCTCCTTCATCCCCGAAGGCTTTCACGAGAAGTGAACGGGCGTATTCGGACCCACCTTGCGCGAGATATTCCTCGGTAACGGTCAAGCGATAATATTCCTGAAGGATCTGGGCGCCGATTTCAGGAGAGATGTACTCCAATTCGGAGATTTCTTCCGTGAGTATTTGTAAATCTTCTTCCGGGAGGTTTCGATAAACCAAGCTAGCGGCCTCTTCGCCCAGAAGGACAAGGAGAATTGCTGCTTTGCGAACCCCACTCAGTACTTCGCCAAGGGGAGTTTTCGCGGCTTCTGCGGCGGCTGTCATGAATTACTCTCCTGCCGCATCCAATTCTGAATCAAACGGCTGGCCGTCGCAGGCTCTTTCTTGACCTTGTCCAGTAGGTTTTTCTTGAGGATGACGGCTTTCTTGGCCTCGGTCGGGGAATCCCCCAATTGTTGGAGTGCAGCCTCAAGGCTGGCCGTATCATCGGCCTTCGGGGTAGGGATACCGGGCGCACTCCCAGGCAAAGCCTCCTGCGGCGCTTTGCCCATTCCCAGTTGTCGAGGAAGATCCCGGAAGGCAGTCACAATTTGGCGCTTGATGGGACGGAGGACCAGCATGTAAATCAACAAGAATAAAAGGACAAGAGCCCCATAGCGGATGACGTTAATCCACTTATCCACGATGGGCACAACCTGCTCGGTCAAAGTTGGGGGAGTGGGGTTCTCCAAGGGTAAGGTCCGAAACGAGAGGTTTTCCACCGCCACTTTGTCCCCGCGCGTGGCGTCAACCCCGATCGCCGCCGCCACGAGATCCTCAATCTGCTTCATCTCCTCCGGTGTTCGTTTCCGTCGGGTCTCTACTTTTTGGCCATTGTCATCCTTCGTATCCGTCGCGTCATCCACCAGCACGGCAGCAGTAATCCGCTTGAGAGTCCCGGGCGGTTGTACCGTGTGACGGACGGTCCTGCTAACGGCGAATGTCTTGCTCTCGGTGTGGAGGCCCTGCGACTCAGAATCGGCTGGGGAGGGCGGTTTCGGTGGAGGCGTGGGCTGCTTTCCAGGGACATTGGAGGTGGTTCCGGGAGCACCTTGCGCATCGGTTTCGCCCACGCGCTCTTCCGAGATTTGGGAGGTCAGGACCACAGCGCCGTTCGGATCGTAAGTTTCCTGCGTGCTGTCGCTGGTGGTGAGGTCGTACTCCACGGTAACGTTGGCGCGGGCTTTTTCCGGTCCCACGTATGGTTCCAGCGTGGCGACGACCTTTTGCGCCAGCGCCGTTTCATATTCCGACCAATACCGCGGCCGGCTGGGTGGGCCGCCCCCCCTTGCCAGGATCGGTATCCCTCCATCCGCGTTTATCAGCGTCACATTTTCGGGCTTCAAGTTTTCGACCGCACTGGCCACCAAATGAGTGATAGCTTCTTGGGCTTCGTCGCCCAGCCGCCCTCCCTTAAGCTTAATGACGACCGAGGCCTTGGCCTCGCGTTCCTGCTCCGTGAAGAGTGATTCCTGGGGCATCACCAGATGGACCCTTGCCGCCTCAATTTCCCCCAGGGTTTGAATAGTTCGCTCCAATTCGCCTTCCAGGGCCCGTTGGTAGTTTACCTTTTCGGCAAAATCGCTCCCCGCCCAATTCGGCTTGTCAAAGAGTTCAAACCCCAGTCTGCCGGTCTGGGGCATCCCTTCCGCCGCCAGATCGAGGCGCGCTTTGTCAAGCTGGTCGGCGGGGACGCGAATGCTCGTCCCATCGCTCGCCAACTCATAAGGAATATTTTTTTCCGACAACCGACGCGACAGGGACTGGGCATCACTCGACGAAAGTCCGGAATAGAGCGTTTTATAATCGGCCTTATCCAGCAGGGTGACGAACACCCAGATGGTTCCCGCCACGGCTGCAGCTCCCAGTGCGATGGTGAGCTTCTGGCGCGCGGACAGGCCCCGCACGAGGGCGCCGATTTGTTTGGTTACTTGCTCCGCTTTCAGGGCCACGCTTTAGCAACCTAAAACTGCATCTGAGAAACTGTCTGGTACGCCTGCACAATCTTGTTGCGCACCTGCATCATCAACTGAAAAGAGAGATCTGCTTTCTCCACCGCCACCATGGCCGAGTGCAGATCCTGCCCGTTACCTTGCAGCACACTTGCGACCTGCTGGTCCGCCCCCGATTGCATCTCTTGGACCTTATCCATCGCGCCTTCGAGCGTCTGGAAGAATTCCGACCGGTCGCTGGAAGGCTGGCGAACGTCCAGTTGGACGTTCCCCCAATCGATTTGTGGCAGACCTGAAATTGTGTTGCCCACAGCCGTGCTCCTTCAGGAGTCAGAGGATAGGAGTCAGGGGTTAGAAGATAGTACAATGCCGGGCGCTAAGACCGGTCCCAAAGCTTTGAATGAGGTCCTCTTCGCTCCGCCTTTTCACTTCTGACACCTGTCTCCTGACTTCTGTCTCCTAGGTGAGAATCTGCAGCGTCTCCGAGATCATCGCTTTCGTGGCCTGGACCGCGGACACATTCAACTGGTATGCCTGGGCGGCCCCCATCAAGTTGACCATTTCTTCCGCGGGATTGATGTCCGGATAAGAAACATACCCATCGGCATCCGCATCCGGGTGGCCCGGCTCGTAGCGGCGCACGGGGGGGGCCTGGTCCTGGACCACTTGCTCCACCTTTACCCCCCGCGCGTGCAGATCTCCGAAGCGCGACAAGGTCAGAGCAAACTTTCCCCGACCCGGCTCCTCCGTCCCAAACACGACCAGTTGTTTCTTGTAGGGGCCGCCACTGGGCGTGCGGGTGGTCTCCGCATTCGCCAAATTGCTCGTCACCACTTCCGCTCGTTCGCGCTCGGCGGTCAGAGCGGATGAGTTGATATCAAGGACTCCAAAGAGGTTCATGGTTTTATTTTCCCTCGTTAATTGCCGACTGGAGCGTGTGGATTTCGTTGCGCAACAACTCCACTCCGGCGCGGTACTGAAGCTGAACCTGTGCCAGGGCCATGGTCTCGCGCTCCAGACTCACATTGTTGCCGTCTGGCCGCTCGATCAGGCCTTTAACTTCCTGCACGTGGGGCGAGACCAGGGCACCCTCCAAGCGCTGCTCGGCGCGCCGCACCTCGTTTTCAAATTCGATATCCTGGGTACGATATCCGGGGGTATCAACGTTCGCCAGATTGCTGGAAACCAGTTCATGACGAAATGTCACCAAATCCAGGTAATGCTCCAGGCGTTGCATGGTGGGGGTTTCAATCCAATTCATGCCGACCTCCGCGGGGGCAATCCGAATTCGCGAATTTTGTTGCGCACCGTACGCAGGCTGACCCCTAGCATTCCCGCCGCGCGAGTGCGATTGCCCCCGGTGGCGTCCAACGTTTTCTCCAGAAGAGCGCGCTCGAGCTCGCGCAAGGTCAGCCCTGGCTCAATTCCCCCAGCCGAGGGGTCGGCGTCTTGAAAACCAGCTTCGGGAAGAAGTTCCAGTCCCACCACGGGACCGGGGGCTAACACCAAAGCGCGGCGCACGAAGTTTTCGAGCTCACGCACGTTGCCTGGCCATTCATACGCCCGGAGTCGCTCCAAGAGTTCCGGCGAAAACCGCACCACGCTCGAGCGGGAAGCCGGCGCATACTTGCGCACGAAGTGGTTGACCAGTTCAGGAATGTCTTCGCGGCGTTCACGCAGGGGGGGAAGCGAGAGGGGAATCACATTGAGCCGGAAGAACAGGTCGGCACGGAATTTCCCTTCTGCCACCAGCGCCCCCAAGGGACGGTTGCTGGTGGCAATCACCCGCACATCTACGGGCAGGGGGCGAGTGTCCCCCAACCGGTCGATTTCCCGTTCTTGCAGCACGCGCAGCAGTTTCGGCTGTAGACTGAGGGGCATCTCGGCAATCTCATCGAGAAGCAGCGTGCCGGTGTGGGCCAACTCGAATTTACCTGCTTTGGACGTCATCGCCCCTGTAAAGGCGCCGCGCACATGCCCGAACAGCTCGCTCTCCAGCAGCGTGTCGGGAAAGCCCGCGCAGTTTACCGCCACGAAGGGGCGCTGGCTGCGCGGGCTGGAACGATGTACCAGCCGCGCGAGCAGTTCCTTGCCCGTGCCGCTCTCCGCTTCCAGGAGGATGTCGGCGTCAGTGCGCGCCACTTGCCGGGCGCGCTCGATCAGTCGCTGGGTGACCACCGAGCTGCCGATAAAATCCCCGCTGTTGGGCGCCGGGCTCCTGCCCCCGCGCAAGCTCAGGACGCGCGCGGCCGCTTCCTTTAATTGCTCGAAGGAGATCGGCTTCACTAGGTAGTCGCAGGCGCCTTCCCGCATGGCATTTACGGCTTCCGGCACATTGGCGAAGGCGGTCAGAAAAATCACCGCCGTCTCCGGCGCCAGGGTGCGCACTCCCTGCATCACGCGCAGCCCGTCGCCATCCGGCATCCGCATGTCGGTGACGACCAGCGGGCAAGGCGCCAGGCGAAAGCGCTCCAGGGCCTCGCGGGTTCCCCCGGCCGTCGTCACGTGCCACCCCTGCCGGCGGAAATTCGCCTCGAGCGCTGCACGCATGGCGGCTTCGTCGTCCACAACGAGAACTTGGTGCATCCTTTGACTCCCTTCAGAGTCGAAGCTCGAAATCGGAGCTCGAAATTCGATGCACAGCTCGCGAGTTTCGAATTTCGATTTTCGATTTTCGCCTTCTCCATACACCTGGCCTCTAGCACCTAATTGGAATGGCCAGCGTAAACGTCGTTCCCTGCCCCTCCCGGCTTTCGACCCGAATCGTACCGCCGTGTTGCTCGATAACCTTGCGTGTCACCGCCAAACCCAACCCCGGGCTGCCACATTGGGTGGTGAAACCAGGCTCAAATATCTTTTCTAGATTCTCCGCGCGGATGCCCGCTCCTTGATCCGCAAAGGCGACAATCGCCGTGGGGCACGAACCTTCTTGGTGCTGGCAAACGCTGACGGACAGCGTTCCGCCGGGCTGCATCGCCCGGAAGGCATTCAGCGCCAGGTTGAGGAATGCCTGCTGGAGTCGCGAGGGGTCGGCGAGGACGGAAACAAAGACCCTCGGCGCCCGCCACTCGATATGCATTTCCTTCTGCTGCGCCAGCGGGCGCAGGAATTCCACCATTTCCCCCAACATCCGGACGAGGTCCACAGGAAGGAGTTGCGCCGAGGGCTGACTGTGAAAGTGCAGGACGTTGTTTACCGTTGCCGCCAATGACCGCAAGCCCGCCTGGACATGGTTGATCCACGGTTGAACCTCGGCCTGGTTCGCCAAAGCCTCCGCCAGGAGGCCGGCAAAGAGCTCCAAGCTTCCCAAGGGGTTTCGAATCTCATGGGCAAGGAGAGTGGCAACCTCCGCCAATGCCTGTGAGCGGCGCGAAACCTCACGTTCGTATTCAAGTTGCTTGGCCTCTGTCAGGTCGCGCAGGATGAGAATGGTGTCGTCGCCCGAACCTTTCGCCCGGATAGAGGCACGCGTTACTCCTATCGTCCGTTCGGCTTGCGCACCTTCCACGACCCACTCCTGTTCGTGGCTGAACTCTTCCTTGGGGAGCGCGGCAAGCAAAGATCCCAAGAGACGCGGGACACAGACGTCAGGCGAATGAGACTCTTCGCTGCCGGTATTGAGCAACCGGCCCGCCGCCGGATTGATCATGCGCAAATTCATTTCACGGTCGAACACCACGACGCCACAGGGCAAGCCTTCTACAATGCTGGCCAAGTAAGCGCGCATCCGCTGGTTCTCTTCCAAGCTTTGCGCCAAGCTGCGATTCTTGTTCTCGAGTTCAAACCGCAGACGGCTGACCTCCGCTTGCAGCTTTGTGTAGGTCGTTTCAAGCGCCCCAGCCGTTTGGGTAAAAGAAGCGAAGGCGGCTGCCAAAGCACGCCGTGCCGAGCGTGCGGAACCCACCGTTGGAGCGAGCTTTTTTTGCCGATCAACGGGCAAACTCTGCATGGCAATAAGCCTCGGAAGCACGGGCGGTGCCAACTTCAGGCTCCCGTTCTAAGATTTCTCTCACGTGCAAATTCTCCCGTTCCCCACGGGAAATGTTCGGGCCGAAGTTCCCGCTGCTCTTCGGCCAGGATGAAAGCCCGCTCGATGACCTGGCGTAACTCGCGGACATTCCCTGGCCATGAATACTGCTCGAGAGCTCGCGCCGCCGGCGGTGAAAAAGTCTTGGCAAGCACGTGCGCTTCCTGGGAGAAGAAATCGAGGAAATTCCGGCTCAGGGGCGCGATGTCTTCGCGGCGCAGACGCAAGGGATCGATTTCAATGGGAAACACCGCAAGCCGGTAATAAAGGTCGTCGCGGAAGCGGCCTTCTTTGACCAGGCGAGGAAGGTTGGCGTTGGTGGCAGCGATGACGCGGGCATCGACTCGCAAAGTATCAGAGCTGCCTAGCCGCTGGACCTCTCCTTCCTGTAAGAAGCGCAGGAACTTGGCTTGCATCGAGAGAGGAAGATCACCGACTTCATCGAGGAGCACCGTGCCGCTTTGCGCCAATTGTATGCGGCCCAAACGGGATTGGAAGGCTCCGGTGAACGCCCCACGGTTGTAGCCGAACAGCTCCGCCTCCAGCAAGGGCTCGGGAATGGCCGCGCAGTTGATGATCACAAACGGCCGCTCCCGCCGCGGGCTCAGCGTGTGTAAGGCGCGCGCCACCAGTTCCTTGCCGGTTCCGGTCTCGCCGGTGAGCAAGACGGTGGTTTGGCGTGGGGCCACCAGCCGTGCCAGGCGATACACGCGGCGCAGGGACGGGCTGTGGCCCGTCATCCCCGGCAAGGCTTCAATCTCACCTGGGGACGCCGGAGGGCGCAGCTCGGGGCCTGCGGGTGGGTCCGCAAGTTCCGTTGGGATGCGCGGCGCGCGGGAGTTCTGGAGCAGACGGAACAGTTCACTCGACTCTGAACAAAAGCCCAAGTCGCCGCCCACGGCATCCTTTCCCCCCTGGGAATCGAGTACCCGGATCTCAACCTGCGGGTGGTGAGCGCGAATCATGGCGACCAGCTCTCCCGCATCCAAGTCAGGCAGAAACTGATCGAGCAGCAAAGTTCGGCAGACGCCTTCCTCAATTAAGGCGAGCGCCTCCGCGCCGCCGCAGGCTTCCTCGGCGGAGCAATCGCGCGCGGCCAAATGTTGCAAGACCCGCTTGCGCAAGAGGGAGTCGGGGCTGGCGACAATGGTGGAATGGCGTGTCTTTCGGGCGGCATTGAGGGCACTGGTAGTCATCGTTTCCTCGTTGGGTAACCTCTACTATTGCCATAACATTCTTAGATAGGGATTAAGATAGAATTAAATTCCTCTAGGTTGAAGGGCCAGAAGCATCCCATGAGTGACTCCAAAGCATGCGCTATCCCCTCCCGGGGAAGAGGAATTTCATGAAACTTTCCCCATTTCAGCTCACCAGCGCTAAAGGAAAGCGTACGCGAATGCCGCCGGCCGTCGGGCCGTCGGTCAGAATTTCAAGTTTGCCTCCCAGCCCGTCCAGAAGGCGCTGATTGATCGCCCATCCCAAGGCGCCATTTTTGGCGGCATGAGCAAAGAGCAAGCCGGGGTTCGTGATATCCTCAAATGCTTTGATCTGGAGGTACTGCAAGTCCAGTCGCGGGGGCGACAGGAACAGTTGGGCTTCTCCCTCCGAGGCCGAAAGTTCCACGGCGATGACGCCCCCCCCGGCGCTGTTCTGGATGACCCAGGCCAGCAAACTCTGGAGCGCTTCGCGAAGGCGCTGCGGGTCCGCACAAACTTCTATGGCTCCCTCTGCCTTGAGTTGCAGCCGGAGTTCCCGAGATTCCGCCAGACCCTCCAATTCTGCCAGGACCTCCGTGGCTGTCGCTTCCAGGAGGATGGATTGGGAGGGTCCCCCGGGCGCGCCGGACTCGCCGAGATCGCGCATCGATACGATCAATTGCACCATCCTATCAGCGAGTTCCAGCGATTGTTCGAGCAGTGCACGGTAATCGGCTACCGAGCGTTTTCCCATCAACCCCAACTCGATACCGCCGCGCAGTGCGGTCATGGGCTGAGCCAAGCGATGAGCCATCGCCCCGAGACAATCGCGGCAGCGGTTGGAATGGGGTGAGGGGGTTGAAGGATCGGATGATCGGGCGATCGGGTGATCGGGTGAACAGATCACAGGATCGGGTGATCGGGTGATCGGGTGATCGGGTGAACAGATCACAGGATCGGGTGATCGGGTGATCCGGTGATCGGGCGAGCAAGAACGACCTCCTGCCACCCCCTCTTCCTCTCCCCCTGGCAGTTTTCCTTGACTTAACGATTGATGCTTGTCTTCCATTTTCCCACCCCACGCGTTGCCGGTAGAATATCCATCGGTTCACCGGATCATCCGATCACCCGATCACCCGATCACCCTTCACCGGATCACCCGATTACTGCCTGCTGCCCACTGCCTACCGCCTACTTGTTTTTGTCAGGCCTCGTCCCCAATTTGATAACCCACCCCCCGAACGGTGTGAATCAGTTTGCGATCGAAGCCCTGATCCACCTTTTTCCGCACGTAGTTGATGTAAACGTCTACCACATTGGTCATCGTGTCGAAGGAAAGGTTCCAGACGTGTTCGATAATCATGGCGCGGGTCACACAACGACCGACGTTGCGCATCAGGTACTCGAGCAAGGAGAATTCTTTGGGGGTAAGTACGATCGTGGTGCCAGCGCGCTTCACGATCCGGTCCACGCGGTTCAATTCCAGGTCCCCCACCCTCAGCATGACCTCCGCAGGCATCGTTGCCCGCCGCAGGAGCGCTCGAACCCGGGCAGAGAGCTCCGTGAAAGAAAAAGGTTTCGTCAAGTAGTCGTCAGCTCCCAGGTCCAATCCTTTCACCCGGTCTTCCACGCGGTTGCGACCGGTCAGAATGAGGACGGGCAAAGCCGGCTTATTTTCGCGGATGTGCTTGAGCACATCCAATCCATCCACCCGCGGCAGGGTCAAGTCCAGCACCGCCACATCATAGTCAAACTGGCTAACCATGAATTGCGCTTCATCACCGTCCTGCGCAATGTCCACGGCGTATTGCTCGGCTTCCAGTCCCTTCTGTACGAAACTGGCCACCGGTTTGTCGTCTTCTGCTATGAGGACTCGCATATTCTCACCTTTTCCGAGGGCCCAAAGCTGTTCGGCCCTGCTAAATTCCGGGGAGAGGCAAAACTCGGTTCTGGCGCCGGTCTCGACTCTCTCGTGAAGGCCACGCCTTCATTAATCACATCTTATTTCGGCAGGAAGTGAGCAAAGGTTGAGGAAATCTTAAAGAGAGCCCAAAAGTGGCGCGCGCGGCAATTCCTCGGTTCTTAAGTTTCGGTCGTCAGTAACATCTCTTCCCGGCAAAGCGGATGCCTATTCGCATCAATACAGGTCACTACCGCGCTGTTGCCTTTCTGACTCTAGCATGTCCCCTTGTGGTATCCTCACCGGGAGTTCCTCTGCCGATACCGACTGGCGGCAGAGGACCATAGTTCATATCCTTGTTGCGGGGGCAGATTTTATGGAGACGAAGAGCATTAATCGACGCGAATTCGTTGGCGCGGGGCTGGTGGCTTCGGCCGGCCTCTTGGCGGCGCCGAGGACAGGATTTTCGGAGCACGCGAGTCCCAACCAACCGGCCGGATTGAAAGTGGGGCTCTACACCATCACGTACCTCGGCATCTGGTACCGGGGGAAGGCGTTGTCGCTCGAAGACACGATCCGTCGTGCGAAAAAATATGGTTACGACGGAGTGGAGGTTGACGGTAAGCGGCCGCACGGGCACCCCTTAACCCTCACCCGTGCCCACGCCCGCGAACTGCGCAAGATGGCGGAGGGGGAAGGCATCGAGATTTACGGCCTGGCGGGCAACAATGACTTCAGCAGTCCGATTACCGAGCACCGGGACGCTCAACTGGTCTACATGCGCGACCTGATCCAGCTCGCGCCGGAACTGGGCGCCAAGACCGTCCGGGTCTTCCTGGCCTGGCGAGGAGTCACGCAAAAGCAGGGGCTGGCGTCGTACAGCCTCTCGGAACCCTTGTGGGAAACTATCCACCAAGGGTATTCGCCGGAAGAAATTTGGGACTGGTGCCGCGACGGCATGGTGCAGTGCGCCAAGTACGCAGCGGATGCGGGGGTAACCCTGGCGTTACAAAATCACCACCCGGTGATCAAGGACCACCACGATGTCTTACGCATGGTGAAGGAAGTTAACTCCCCCCATTTGAAGGTTTGCCTTGACGCCTGGATCATGGACGACAAGTCGCCGGCGGCCATTCGCCAAGCGGCTCTGGATGTGGGTTCCTTGCAGGTGCTTTCGCATTTCGGCGGGGAGTTCAAGCGCGAGGCGGATGGAACCGCCAAGGGGCCGGACTACTACGCTTCCTTCGTCAAGGCCATGCGCGAAATCGGCTATAAGGGCTACATTGGGTACGAACTGTGCCATACCCTGCCCGTCGTCAATGGCCAGACCGTGGGCCTGGAGTTCGCCGATCAGTGCGCGGAGGGCGCCGCGATCTACATGCGCGGGTTGATTAAAGCCACCCAGAGCTGATTCAACTCGTTCGGCGCTTTCACGGCAGTCTGGCCCGCCGTCGGCAACAAGCGGAGGGAGCGCGGGCATCCTGCCCGCTTTGCCATGGCCATCCTGGCCTTGTCTGCTCACGGGCGAGACGCCCATGCCTTAGCGGGCAGGATGCCCGCGCTCCGGCTCAATGCCGGCTGGAAGCCGGCCCTACACCGCAAATGAGGACACGACCCGTTAAAGATTTCCCTTGACAAACGGCAAGTACATAGACTATTATGTATAGTTGACGTTTGGAGCCGACTCATCTCACCGGGGGTCGGGAAGGAGAATGCGCGCCAGGCGCGAAGCAAGAAGGAATTTATGATGCAGCTTTCCAAGCCTCAACCACCCCAAATTCCATGGCGACTTTGTGTCCACCCATCGGAAAAAGCCCAAAGTCGTCAGCCTAATGAAAACAAAGGGTCAGAAAACGGATTTTTCCCTTGACAAAGCCGTTAGCGTACTGAAAACAAAGCCACTTATCAAAAACTACAAAAATCCATAAAAGGCATGGCAAAATGTCATGCCGAGAGAAAGCGGCCAGGCCGTGCTTTCTTTCAAGTGTTATAATCGGGTGACGCATAAGAGGCTTGGCCATGTCCACCCTTTTGCTTTCTTTGCTCTATCTCTTCCCCGCCCAGGTACAGCAAATCACAACGCCGAACCCTGCTGACTTGTGTACCATTCAAGGTGTGGTGGTGAAGGCGGGCACGGGTGAGCCCTTGCACAAGGCCGTCGTAGAGGCGTGGTCATCGAACGGTAAGTCTGATTCGAGCGCCGCCGCCGCTGTGACCGACGCCATGGGCCGATTCGAGCTGAAGGGCATTGCTCCAGGCAGATATGACTTGTCGGCCCAACGCAATGGCTTTGTGACACAGGAGTATGGCCAGCGCACTCCGGACGGGGCCGGTACATCGCTGACTCTCTTCGCCGGCCAGAAAATTCCCGACATTATTTTTCAAATGATTCCCGCCGCGGCCATAACCGGACATGTGTATGACGAGGATGGCGAACCCGTCTTGCGTGCGCAGGTTGCGTCGATGCAATACAGGTACATCAATGGACAGCGCCAGCTTACGAGTAAAGTGTTCGCGACAACCAATGACCTGGGAGAGTTCCGGCTTTATGGACTCTCTCCCGGGCAGTATTTCGTACAGGCCGGGCCTGCCGTCCAGTTTGACCAACCCAAAACCAAACAGGGGTATTTGCCGGTTTATTATCCAGGAGTTCCCGATGCCGACCGCGCCGCGCCTATTATGGTCCGGGGAGGAGATGAATTCGCGGGCGTCGATATCATCCTGCAACCCACCCGCGGGTTCGCAGTCAGGGGGCACGTCATCAACTCCGGGTGTGATGGCGCCGTCCACGGAGGAAGGGTCTACCTCTTCGGGCTGAAAGGCGAACTGAATCCCATTCCCCCCAGCGAAGTTCATGAAGCCAACGGTCAGAGCATCTTTGAATTCCCCAGCGTCCCTCCCGGAGCGTATTACGCTTTCGCCACGCTCCATAGTGAAGGAAAGCAGTGCGCCGGCCGCCAACCCCTGGAAGTGAGTGATGCGGACATCGACGGCGTGGCACTGGCCGTCACGCCGGGGGTCGAAATCAAAGGCCGAGTACACGTCGAGGGACAACTTGATTCCAACCTCGGCTCCTTCTCGGTCAGCCTGTTACCCAAGAACATATTCCTGCCTTTTGGCCACTGGACCAGTGACCCTGCTAAACCGGATGGGACTTTCCTGCTCGAGAAAGCATTTGATGGTGATTATGAAATTAATGTTGGCACACCGGATAATTACTTTGTGAAGTCCGCGCGCCTGGATGGGGTAGATGTGCTCACGGCGGGCGTTACGGTGGACGTCAAGCATACCCCCGGTTTGCTCGACATTGTGGTCAGCCCCAAGGGCGCGGGCCTTGACGGCATGGTTTCGAAAGACGAGCAGCCGTTCGCAGGAGCCGCGGTGACCCTGGTACCTGACCCGCCCCATCGGGGCGAAACGCGGCTGTTCGGGTTCACGACCACCGACCAAAATGGCCATTTCGTTCTGCAAGGCCTTTCTCCCGGCGTGTACAAAGTATTTGCCTGGGAGAAGATCGAGCACGGCGCTTACACCAGTACGGAATTCCTCCAGCCCTACGAGAACCACGGCGAATCCGTCCACATCACGGAAGGCTCGCGCAATTCGGTGAAACTCGATTTGATCCCCGCCAAAGACTCGAACCCGTAATCAGGCAAGTTACGTGGTAAACTCCTTTTAGCTTGCAAAATCAGCCAGGCACAGCCTGGTGTTCCCAAGGCGCGAAGACCGGAGAGAACAATTGCTGTATCTTCTTTGCGCCTGTGTGGATTCCCCATGAGGTGGGTTCGATGAAGCCGCCGGGCGCGGATAAAGTGCGCGATGCGCTGTCGCAAGGACAATGGGACCAAGCGGTCGCCATGCTGCAACGACTCGATCCCGCGGTCGCCGCGGGTTTCATGATGGGTTTACCGTTTGAAGAGCAGCAAGTTCTTTTCCGCGTCATGCCGGACGATTTCGCGGCGACTTTGGTCAGCCATTTTCCCTATTACCACTCCTACGTCCTGCTCCACACACGATCGATTGATCATTTGCGCGCCATCATCGACAAGATGGAGCCCGACGAGCGGCTACAGTTCTTCGATCAACTGCCGGGGGAAGCCTGGCAGCGCATGATGGACGAACTCTCAGGAGAGTATTCTCCCCCAGCGCAAGAGGGTGCGGCCGCGGAAGTCGCCGGCGCTATTTCCAAGCCGATTCCGGCCGTCGAGCCCATCACCGAAGCCGTGCAGGTTGAGAAATCTTTCCTCCAGCCCGACGGCCGGCAGATCCAGGTGATTGCCGCGACGGATTTGTCTCTCGAGCCCAACACCATCACGGCTCTCCTCGGCCCCTCCGGTTCGGGGAAATCCACCCTCTTACGAATCCTCACGGGTTTGATTCAACCCACCAAGGGCATCGTCCTATGGCACGGCAAGCCGCTGCGCGATTGCGCCCCCAATCTGGCGATTGTGTTTCAGAGCTTTGCGCTTTTTCCGTGGCTCACAGTTTTGGACAATGTGGAAACCCCGCTGCTGGCGCGGGGCATGGAGCATTCCGAGCGCCACGAGCGCGCCCTGCGCGCCCTCCACGCGGTGGGACTGCAAGGGTTTGAAACGGCCTATCCCAAGGAACTCTCCGGCGGCATGAAGCAGCGCGTGGGCATTGCGCGGGCCCTGGCTGTGGAGCCGGAGATTCTGTTTATGGACGAACCCTTTTCGGCTCTCGACGTTCTGACCGCGGAAAATCTGCGCGGCGAAATGATGGAGCTGTGGCTGGGGAAAAAAATCCCGACGCGAAGTATTTTCCTGGTCACCCATAACATCGAGGAAGCGGCCTTGCTGGCCGACCGCATCCTGGTGCTGGGGCGAAATCCCGCCCGCATCCGCGCCGACTTCCGCATTCCCCTGAAGCAACCGCGGGACCGCAACTCCGCGGCATTCCTGGTCTACGTCGATTACATTTACAAGTTGATGACGCAGCCGGAACTGGAGCCGGCGCTGCCCTCCGCCCGGGCGCGAGCGGCGAAAACTCCCTATCCCATGTTGCCCCACGCCCGGCCGGGGGGCATCGCGGGAATGCTCGAACTGCTCAATGATCGCGGCGGGAAGGACGACTTGTATCACATCGCGGATGAACTGTTGTGGGAAGTGAATGATCTGCTGCCCATCACCGAAGCCGCTACCTTGCTGGATTTTGTGCGGACGGAAAAAGGTGATGTGGAAATCACCGACAAGGGGCGCGAGTTCGTGGGCGCGGATATCCCCACGCGCAAGAGCCTTTTCCGTGAAGCCGCCCTCGCCCACGCCACGCTTCTTCAGCAGATCAGAAACTGCCTCGGCAGCAAGTCGGACGGCGCCATGCCTTTGGAGTTCTTCCGGGATATCCTGGACGAACATTTTTCCGAAGAAGAGACGCAACGGCAGATCGACACCGCTCTAAACTGGGGCCGATACGGCGAAATCTTCTCTTACGATGCGGAGAGCGACAAGCTGTTTTTGCACCGGCTTGAGCACGCCGGAGATTCCCAGCGGGACCTGCTGCACCAGGGATAATGCCATCGCCGCCTAAAACCTCTTCGGGAGTCCCACCGTGGGGAGTGTTTCCCGCGGGGGCCACCTCCCTCTTGAGAGACCTGCCGATCCTGATGGCGGGGTTCGCGCTCTTCTACGGCTTGCTCACCTTTGCGCATTATGGAATCGGCCCCGTCAATACCCAGGCAGAGATTCAGCTCAATCCCGGCGCCTTGCCGAAGTATGCCTTTTTCTCCGTGACGCGGATTGCTATTGCGTATTTTCTTAGCTTGGGCTTCACCTTGGTGTATGGGTATGTGGCCGCCTACAACGCCAAAGCGGAGCGATTCATGATTCCGCTCCTGGATATCCTGCAATCCATTCCGGTGCTGAGCTTCCTCCCGCCCGTTATGATGGCGATGATCGCCTTGTTTCCTCACCGCCAAATGGGAGCGGAGTTGGGGTGCATCGTGCTGATCCTGACGGGGCAGGTCTGGAACATGACCTTCAGTTTCTATTCTTCCTTGAAAAGTATTCCCCGCGAAATGCACGAAGCTGCGGCGATTTACCGCTTGAGCTGGTGGCAGCGACTGTGGCAAATGGAACTCCCCTACGCCGCCATCGGGCTGATTTGGAATTCCATCATGTCGGTGGCCGGCGCCTGGTTTTTCCTGATGGCGTGCGAGATGTTCGTGTTGGGGGATCGCGACCTGCGGCTTCCCGGGCTGGGCTCTTACCTCCAAACGGCAGCCAACGCGGGGGATACCCGCGCCATCGTCTGGGGGTTGGGAGTTATGGTCACGATCATCGTACTGCTCGACCAAGTGGTTTGGCGCCCGATTATCGCTTGGGCGGAGAAATTCAAATTCGAGCAGGTCGAGGCGGCCGAACCCACGCGCTCACCTATACTGGATCTCTTGCGCCGCTCGAAGATCATTCCGCTTGTTGCGCGCGTGACCATACAGCCGGCGCGTGAGGCGTTGAGCCTTCACTTCGCTAGATCCGCCGCATTGCCGCCCGCGCGTCCACGAAATGTTGTATTCACAAAATGGATGTGGCGTGTGCTCATGCTGGCCGGACTGGTGGCCACGGCCTATGCAATGATCCGAATGGGGCAGATGCTGGTGGCGCTTTCGGGCGCGGAAGTTGGGGGAATCCTTCGAGGAGCCGGAGCCACATTTTTGCGCGTGGAAGCTACGCTGGGGTTGGCCGGGCTGTGGACCATCCCGGTGGGCGTTTTCGTGGGCATGCGGCCCAGGCTTTCCGCCCTCGTGCAGCCCCTCGCACAAATTGCCGCCTCGGTGCCCGCCACGGCGTTGTTCCCGGTCGTCCTCCTGATGCTGGTTCGGATCGGCGACGGGATGGGGGTCGGCTCCATGGTCCTGCTGTTGCTCGGCACCCAATGGTACATCCTGTTCAACGTCATCGCCGGCGCCAGCGCCATTCCCACGGATTTAAAAGAAGTGTGCGGGGTGTTCCGCCTGGGAAAAATCGAGCGCTGGCGGAAATTATTCCTGCCGGGAATTTTCCCTTACCTGATCACGGGATTCATCACCGCGTCGGGCGGCGCCTGGAACGCCAGCATCGTGGCCGAGTATTTCCATTTTCAAGGAAAAACGCTTTCCACCGTCGGCTTGGGCGCCGTGATCAGCCACGCCACCGACACGGGAAATTTTCGCGTGCTGCTGGCGGCGACCATCTGCATGGCGGCGATGGTGGTCACCGTGAATCGCCTCGTGTGGCGGCGGCTATATGGCCTGGCGTCCACGAAATTCAAGCTGGAAACCTGACAAGAAGCTTTCAGCGCTCAGCAATCAGCTCTCAGCGGTCAGTTGCCAGCTCGTGCTCTAGCTGAGGGCTGAGTGCTGAGTGTTGGTCACCTCTCGCGGCGCGCGATCGGCAGTTCCACCACGCGCACTTCCACGTCGCGGTCGCGCAAGAGGGCCATCACCTGTCCCGAGCCATCCGCCACGACGCTGGCGCCGCCGTAGGTCTGGCCCTTCCAGGGGCCGTGCATGATGACTCCCACCAGATCGGTACCCACCACCGGGCATTTCCACGCCTCGGCACGGCGCGCGACGAGGCGCTCGAGCTCCTTTTCGTGCTCGGGCCACTTGTCGACCTCGGCGGCCCACCCGTAGGGCACCAGCACTAGATCAGGCTTGAGCTGGTTGAGGCGCTCGAAGTAAGCATCCACAAAGGTGTCGGCACAGATCAGGATGCCGATGCGGCCGAACTCCGTATCCACCGCCCCAATTCCCTCCGGCGTTCCGACCGAGTAGGGCGGGTCCATCAAATGCGCCAGGACGTTGAGCTTGCGATGTTTCCAAAGCAACTTTCCAGTCTTGTCGACGAGGATGGCGGAATCGTATAACCGCTCGCCATCTTTCTCATCCAGCCCCAGCGAGATCATCAAACCGTATTGGCGGGCGAGAGCACCGATGCGGTCGCTATCCGCGCCGGGGATGGGCATGGCCATACGATGCGCGTCAGGATTCTGCCAGCCCAGAATTACCGATTCCGGAAACGCGGCAATGTCCGCCCGCCCGGCGCGAGCCTGCTCAAGCGCATACTCGATGCGGCGGAAATTTCCCTCCCGATCACCATCAATGGCCAGGATTTGGCAGACAGCAATACGCACCGTCGGAGGGCCCTCCTTGGGCAGGGTGAAAGCCGGGAGCAAACTCAAAAGGAGTGTCACGCCCATGAATTGATCCCCCGTTTCTGTTTCTCGATCGCCTTACCCAACCGTGTTCCTCGTGCTCACGCGCGTTACGCCGGTTGGTGACGGCAGTCGCGCAAACCTGTGCCTCGACGTGCCTGTGGAGTATATCGGAGGGGTTCTCATTTCGCCAGGCGTAGTGGACCGTCCCCCCGCGCCAGCAAATATACTGCTGAACGAGCAAAAGCATCTCGCGCCGAGACGCAGAGGCGCAGAGGTTAAAAAGAAAACAAGGCAGTTGTTCATATCGAATCTCTGCGCCATTGCGTCTCGGCGCGAGATTGTTTAAAAGAAAGGAGAAGGTTGTTTCGGCGCAAGGTCGATCGATTTCTGCCGACGTTGGAGGTGGAATAAAACGCACTGGACGCCGTTCTTGCGTAAATCTATAATCCCGCACACGATTTTGGAGGGCGTAATCTGGGGAGAGGTAATATCATGCGCAACATATGCAGAATCGCGGCCACGAGAAACGCACTGACGCCGGTGCGGATGGCTGTCTTGCTGGGCGTGGCTTGGCTAGGCTGCGCACCAAGCTTGAACCTGAATGCGCGCCCGCCGGCTTCGCTCCAGGCCGTTACCGACCAGATCACTTACAACGTCGGCGACCCGGTCCGCCTCCGCATCGTCACACCTTCACCGCTGCAAATGCCCGGGCTGGCTAGCTACTTCTTCACGGTGCGCTTTGAGGGCGATGAAAAACCGGTGGCTGATCGTTTGAATCTCCCGGTCGACAAGGTAGGGGGGTATTTGTTGCTCTGGACCATACCGTCCAATGCCCGGGCCGGCCGATACGAGGTGGGATTGCGAATTCAGCCTCCCAAATCCCAGGAAGCGATCCAGGATATTCCCCACCTCTGCTGGTTTGTGGTCCATCGCCAGGTGGTCCAAATCAGTTCCGTCGAGATCCTCCAAAGTGGCGGCGCCAATCAGAGTTACTACTCCTCCGGGGACAGCATCGGCTGCCGCGTGCAAATGGCCAACCTCAGCGACCGCCCCCTCGAAGGCCTCCGCCTCGAATTCTCCGAGCGGTACTGGCCTTGGATTGTCCAACAGCGCGAGCAGGTGGGGACTGACATCGAGAAGTTACAGAGTGACATCAACCTCAAACCGCACCAGCATTGGCAAGCCGGCTCCTCCCATTGCGCGGTGGCCAAGAACGTCGATAAGCCGACCATCAAACAATATGCCGCGGTGGTTTGGGATCACGAGCGCAAGAACGTTTATGCCATCGGCATCAGCCCCCTGGTCTTCGTCAATCCCCCGGGAGTGGTTGCGCCCCGGCCTTACCCTACGCAATACGTTTACCCCAGCCTGGACGCGGTGAACACCTCAAGCTACCGGCAGTTTCATCCCGAGCCCTTCGGAGCGGGCGCTATTCAATTTGACACCCACCACACCATGTTCCCGTCCGGCGCGGCTGCCATGCTGAGATTTTCTCTCGTCAATCCCACGGACAACGCGTGGCGCCAGGTCACCGTGCGGGCCAGACTTTTGGGCCCGGACGAGAAGGAGCAGGCAAATCAGGTGGTCGCGGAACGCGTTGACTTGAACCCGCATGGCCCCAAGCTGGCGCAGGAAGTGAAGTTCCCGCTTCCCCCGGCCGCGAGCGGACTCTTCCATGCCTGGGTGGAGATCGTGGATGCCTCGGGTCAGACGCTCGCCGCGAACGCGCTGGAGCTCGGCGTCAATCCTCTCCCCAAATCCGTGGTGGTGTTCTGCGCGCACGAGGATGACGATGGAGCCCAAATGGGTTTCATTCGCTCGCTGGTGGAGAATCAGATTTCCCTCCGCATGGTTTACTTCACCAGCGGTGACGGCGGCGTTGGATGCGATCGGTATTTTCGGCATTCCTGCGGGCCGGCCGAGGCGCTGAACTTTGGCGCCATTCGCATGCAAGAAGCGCGCGCGGCGATGGGCCACCTGGGCGTGCCGCCGGAAAACATTCTGTTCCTGGGTTTGCCCGATGGCGGCTCGGGCAAAATCTGGTATGACCACGCGCACGCCAGCGATCCCTACCTTGCCGTGCTTTTGGCCAGCGACCATGCCCCTTTCGAAGGCCTCTTCCGGGCCAATCTGCCCTTCGCGCGGGATGCCGTGGTCGAGGCCACGGAAGAGATTATCAAGAAATTTCAGCCAGAGGTCATCTTCACCGTCCATCCCCCGGCGGAAGGCCACATCGATCACATCGTGAACAACTTTTTCGTGGTGAAAGCCCTTCAGGAGCTGCTGCGCGCGGGCGCCATCTCCCCCGACCTGGAGGTGCGAGTGGACCGCATATTCGATCCCAAGGGACATCCCGCCACTCCTTACCGTTATGAGGATCGCGAGTTCTATGTCTCCGGTGAGGCCATGGAGTTGGCGCAAGAGGCGGGATGGTTTTACCAGTCGCAGGGCGGGAACCGCGGGGAAGGTAATTTGCGCACCTGGACTCAACTCGAGCGCAGCGAAGGTTACCGCAAAGTGTTAGACTGGAAAGAACACGAAGGCTGGAACGAGAAAGAATGAGGATGGAAACACCGAGCGAGTGGGTAAAGAGGTTCAACCGCCAAAAGTCGGAAGAAGAAGCTGGATTGTCGAGCGCAGAAGCCGTATCAGTTGAAAGTCCCGCTCCGGTTGCGGAATTTCCCAGCGAGCCGTTTCCGTGTCCCGCATGTGGACAATTGCTTGCCCCGTCGTGCCGGGTTTGCGTGGCATGCCGACGCCCCATTGATCCTGCCGAGATCGGCCGACAGCCAGCAGTGGAGTTGCCTGCGGCGTCCTCGTCGGGCACCGTACCCAGGCTGGAATCGGTGCGTTATCCCTGGCGCATTTTCATCGTGGTCTTGGGTATCGGCATCATCCTGGGGCAAATCTTTCTGGCGCTCTTAGGAGAACAGAAGGGGCTGTTGGTGTTTCAAGCCGTGCCGATCCTGGTCGGCCTCTGGGTATTCTTCGATGCGCTCCGGCAGCGCGTTCCCAAGCCGCTACGATGGGCGGTGGGCTCGATGCTGTTCCTCATCGTCTTTTTCCCCTGGTACCTGGCCCGCCGAAAGAAGCCACGGTCACAGGTTCGGTTTGTTGAAGCGGAGGCGGGGCCGGTCACCCGGTTCCTGCTTTTTGCTTTGCTGATTTTTTTCCTGGTCAGTTTGATTTTCTACATTGTGAAGGGTCCGCCACCCGCCATTTTCCCAACTCCCCCAACCAAGGAACACAAGAGCAGCGGCGGTTCTGTAGCCAGGATTATCGACCGGCTCCCTGGAAAAGGGTGCGATGGGCAGGGGAGGCCGGGTGAGGGGTCACTTCGGTTAGCGGGCGCCTCGAGCGCTCAGGGGGAGATCAGCGCGCCATCCGATGCCCGGCAGACGTAAATCTCAGCTTTGAGGCCGAGCGCTTTTTCATAACCTATGGCCACAGCTTGCGCAAAACTTTCCGCGGCGCCGGCGCGCACGAGGTTGACGGTGCATCCGCCGAAGCCCGCTCCCGTCATGCGCGCGCCCAAAACACCGGGCTGCTGGCGCGCCAACTCGACCAGTTGGTCAAGCTCTTTGGAGCTGACCTCATAATCGTCCCGCAGGCTTTCATGCGACGCATTCATCAATTCGCCGAAACGCTCCAGGTCGCCGGCTTGGAGAACCTTGACCGCCTCGAGCGTGCGCTGGTTTTCTGAAACCACGTGGTGGGCGCGCCGCCAGAGCAGGTTGTCCATCGTGCCCCGCGCGGCGTCGAGATCGGAAAGTCGCACATCCCGGAGCGACTTTACCGCGCGGCCCGTTGCGGCGATCTTCGCCACGGCCGCGCGGCACTGCTTCAAACGAACCTCGTACTCGGATTGCGCCAGCGCGCGCTTCACGCCGGAGTTGCAGACCACGATCTTCACATCGGCCCGCAGCGGTACGTGGCGATAGGTAAGGTCGCGGCAATCGAGAAAGAGCGCATGGTCCTGGCGGCCGAGCGCCGAGATGAACTGGTCCATGATCCCGCACGGCACGCCCACAAATTCGTTTTCCGTGCGCCGCGAAAGTTTGACGACGTAAACGGGATCGAGCCCCAAACCCAGGAGTTTGTTCCAGAACGCCGTCGCGCCCACTTCCACCGCCGCGGAAGAACTCAAGCCTGCCTCGCGCGGGACGTTGCCGCCAAAGGCGATGTCCGCGCCGGTCAGGCGATGTCCATCCGCTTCCAGGAATTTCGACACGCCGCGCAGGAAATTGCTCCAGGTGTTCGCGATGTCCTTTTGAATGTCGTCCAGGTCAAACTCGGCGGAAGCTTTGAAATCGTCGGAGTAAACCCGCACGCGGCGGTCGGAGCGGCGGCGCCCGGCATAGTTGATCGTCCGGTCAATGGCGGCAGGAAGCACGAAGCCGTCGTTGTAATCCGTATGCTCGCCAATCAGATTCACGCGGCCGGGCGCGCGCACCACCACTTCGGGTGGCGAATCGAAGGTTTGTTGGAACGTCTGTTCAATCATCACTAGTCCCCCATAGAAAGCAGTAGGCAGTAGGCAGAAAGCAGCGCTAGGCCGCCCATTGAGAAGATGGTGCCAATCTTTCAGGATGTTCGATCATTGCGTTAAGCATCCTCCCAACCTCTTCGTACCGCGCTACCAGTTCGTTGTGGTGTTCCGCTGACAAGTACCCGCAGTCCCTTGCGAAGTCTAACTACACCTGAGTTTCCGTGGCCTCTGCATCCGAGTCGGCCAGCTTACTCCCAAACATGTTTGGACACTGGCGTTTTCTGAATCCCTCTGCGCTATTTGCGGCGACACTCGTTGAGGAACGTCGAATCTGACTGGTCAGAGAATAGCGCTCCTCTTGAGGGAAGGTCTTTGACTCCTTGAAAATGTACATAGCCAGAGTGTAAGCGAGTGTGTAAACCTTCAGTTCCCTATGCCCGCGGAATGCTCTCTCTTGGGTTCCACTACCGCCCATTTGGCATCTCCTCTCACATTGCTTTATCTGGATGCCATCTGCTTTCTGCCTTACGGCGGCGTGATGCGCTCCAGGTCGTCCAGGTAGGGGCGCAGGGCGGTAGGGACAATGACGGAGCCGTCGGCCTGCTGGTAGTTTTCAATGATCGCCACCCAGGTGCGGCCCACGGCCAGGCCGCTGCCATTCAGGGTGTGCAGGAGTTCCGTCCTGCCAGACTTGCCGCGCCGGAAGCGCAGGTTGGCACGCCGTGCCTGGAAGGCCTCGAAATTCGAGCAAGAGGAGATTTCCTTATACTCGCGCGCCGCGGGCAGCCAAACCTCCAGGTCGTAGGTCTTGGCGGAGCTGAACCCCAGGTCGCCCGTGCAAAGCGTGATGACGCGGTAGGGCAGTTCGAGCCGTTGGAGAATTTCCTCCGCGTCGTGGGTCAGGCGCTCGAGTTCGTCGTAGGAATTTTCCGGAAGCGTAAACTTGACCAGTTCGACCTTTTGGAATTGGTGCTGGCGGATGATGCCGCGCGTGTCCTTGCCATAGGAGCCCGCCTCGCTGCGGAAACAGGCCGTCCACGCGCAATGCTTCACCGGAAGGTTTTCCGCCTCCAGCACCTCGTCGCGGTAGAGATTGGTCACGGGAACTTCCGCCGTGGGGATCAGCCAATAATCCGTGCCCTCCAGGTGGAAGAGATCCTCCTTGAATTTGGGCAAATTGCCAGTGCCGAAAAGGCTGGCGGAATTCACCACGAAGGGCGGCAGGACTTCCGTGTAACCGTGCTCACGGGTGTGCACATCAAGCATGAAGTTGGCAAGCGCCCGCTCCAGCCTGGCGCCCACGCCCACGTACACGGCAAAACGCGCGCCGGCGATCTTGGTGGCGCGTGCGAAATCCAGAATCCCCAATGCCGGACCCAAATCCCAATGCGCCTGCGGTTCGAACTCGAATGGGCGCGGCGTGCCCCAGCGGCGGACTTCCTGGTTGTCGGCGGAACCGCTCCCCACGGGGACGCTAGGATGCGGAACGTTGGGTACAAAACGCAGCACCTCGCGCAGGCGCTCGTCGCAGATCTTCGCTTGCTCGTCCAGTTCCTGGATCTCGTTGCTGAGGGGCTTCATCTCCGCGATCAGGGCGGAGGTGTCCTGCTTTTGCTTCTTGAGCGTGGCAATTTCATCGGAGACTTTATTGCGCCGCGCCCTGCGTCCCTCCACCTCCATCAGCACGCGGCGGCGCTCGCGATCGAGCGATTCAAAATCGCCGAGGATTTCGGGAAGCCCGCGGTCGCGCATTTTCTGTTTGACCAACTCCAGGTTGTCGCGGACAAAATTCAGGTCCAACATATCGGGGTATTACTCCTTGGCTCGCGCGAATCCGCAAAACTCATGGCCGGAATCAGGAACAGCCAATCTAAACCACTCGCTCCAACCTGTCAAACGCGCCGGAAATTCCCCGGCTTACCCCGCCCCTGGGGGGCGGGCCGGCGGCTTATTTATTAACTATGGATAGAGGCTAGAGCACGGAAAGACTGAATTTATGCGGAAAGCCGAGGAGCCGAGGGCTACGCGAGAGCGGCGGGGGATTTGCTCTAATATTGTGCAAAACTGCACTCCCACGTTTCGATTTTTTGTCAATCCCCATCGCCCCGCGAGGGGACCTTGCATTCGGCGCTGTGTTCCTGCAACTTATTGAAATTAAAGTATTAAGAATTCTGACCTGGGGCGGACCCGCATGAACAGCCTGCATGATGGCCCTGCCAGCTTCGCGGGAACGGAGAGAATATCCACAGGGATTTCCACAAGCATTTTATCCTCGAAATCACAATGACTTACCGCTTCTCCACGGCCTCTGGACGGGAAGGTTTTAGTTTTTCGCGAACGGACACGGGCACTTTCGCCCTCACCAACACACGGTCGGCTTCGTAACGCGTGGATACGACGGTTCCCGACTGATGGAGTAATGCCAGATGCTTTCCGTCGCCCGGCGCAAGCTCAAAATCCGCTTCCACCAAGGGGTCGGCGGCCAGTTCATCGGCAACTCGCTGGCGCAAATTCTCCAAGCCTTCCCCCGTCTGGGCGGAGACCGTGACACTGTGTTCTTCCCCTTCGAGTTTCTGCCGTTCCCCCGGCGCCAGCAGATCCACTTTGTTCCAAACATGCAGACGGGGCGTTGCGGCCACACCCAAATCATCGAGCAAGGCCTCGACGGCGGCGTCTTGTGCGGCGCGTTGCGGGTCGGAAGCGTCGGTGACGTGCAGCAGCAGGCGGGCCTCCTCCAGCTCCTCGAGCGTGGCGCGGAAGGCCGCCACCAGGTGGGGTGGCAATTTGCGAATAAAGCCGACAGTGTCGGAAAGCAGCGCCGTCCGGTGAGAATCAAGCGGCAGCGCGCGGACGGTCGGATCGAGCGTGGCGAACATGCGGGCGGAAGTGACCACCCCGGCGGAAGTCAGAGCGTTAAATAGCGTGGACTTGCCGGCATTGGTGTAACCCACCAGCGCCACAGTGTGAAGGTTCTGGTCGCGCCGGTGCGCGCGATGCAGGGCACGCTGGGAACGAACGTGTTCAATGGCGTCGGTCAAATTTTGGATACGGCGGCGGATGCGGCGCCGGTCATATTCCTGTTGCTGTTCACCAGGGCCGCGCGTGCCGACGCCGCCGCCCAACCGCGAAAGCACCGTTCCGTGTCCCGAGAGCCGGGGCAGCAGGTAGTTCAATTGCGCCAGTTCCACCTGGAGTTGGCCCTCCCGGCTGCGCGCCCGGCGGGCGAAAATGTCAAGGATGATTTGGGTGCGGTCGATGACCTTGAGGTCGAGAAATTTCTCGAGATTGCGAAGCTGCGTGGGAGTGAGGTCGTGGTCAAAGATCACCAGGTCCGCGCCCGCGGCGCGCGCCTCGGTGCGCACTTCGTGCACCTTGCCGCGTCCCAGCAGCGTGGCCGGGTCGGGGTCGGGGGAGCGTTGCGAGGCCGTTCCCACCACCCGGGCTCCGGCGCTGGCAGTGAGTTCTTTCAGTTCCCGCAAGGGATCTTCCTCATCCGCGATGCCCACCGTCACGCCATCGCGGCGGGTGGATTCCCATCCTGCCAGGAATGCTTTCTCCAAAACTTGCAGGCGTCGAATGCTTCTATCCCTCCGGTGTCCCAGGAGCAGCCGGCGTGGGCGTAGCGCGGGGCAGCACGACGGTGGCGATGGCGTGCTTGAAAACCATCTGTTCCTGATGGTTGCTTTCCAGTATGACGGAGTACTTGTCAAAACTGCGAATACGTCCTGTCAACTTAACCCCACTCAACAAGTAAACCGTCACCAGAAGCTTTTCCTTGCGGGCGGAATTCAAAAAACCGTCCTGAATGTTCTGCGGTTGCTTATCCATGGTTTTTATCTCGCTTTTATCCTTCGATTTTCCAGGGTTGCCCTGACGTGAAAATCACCGCGCCGGCGAAACCGCCGGCGAACCAAGTACCCCTTCCCCAGCAGTGACCGGTGTCTGGCCCAGGGTTTCCATAATGCGACTTTGAACGTGCGGGTCGTCGCCGAACCCTTCGAACCAAGTAATGTCAGCCTCACGCCGGAACCAAGTCAACTGGCGCTTGGCATAGTGCCGCGTATCCGCTTGCGTTGCGGCCACGGCTTCCGCGCGGCTCGCCTTTCCTTCCAACACTGCACACGCCTGCCGGTAACCCAAAGCGCCTAAGGGTTTGATGCGCGCCGCGTCCGGACGGCGGAGGAAGGTTTGCGTTTCTTCCACGAGACCCATTGCGAACATGCATTCCACGCGCCGGTTGATGCGGTCGTAAAGCTGCGCGCGGCGCGGATTCAGGCCGAGCTTGATAACGCCATATCCCTCTAATCCCGCACGGCCGCTGGCGTGCAACGCCGAAAGCGGCTGCTTGGCCAGAATACAGACCTCCAAGGCGCGAATCAACTTCTGGGTATCGCGAGGCTGGATGCGCGCCGCCCCCACGGCATCGAGGCGAACTAACAAGCGGTGCAGAAACTCCCGGCCGCGGCGCTCCACCATGGCCCGCAACCGCTCGCGCAATGCCTCGGAACGAACCGGCCCTTCAAAAAGTCCCATCAACAGTGCTCGCAAGTATAGCCCTGTTCCCCCCACAAAGACGGGGAGCTTGGCACGGCCGCGCAAGTCAGCCAGAACCTTCAACGCCTCACGGCGGTAGTCTCCTGCGGTGAAAACGTCGGCCGGTTTCAGGCAATCCAGCAGGTGGTGCGCGATACCGTGCCGCTCGGTGAGAGGCAGTTTCCCCGAGCCCACATCGAAGCCGCGATACAACTGCACGGAATCGTAGTTCACCACCTCGCCGTCCACCCGCTCAGCCAGCGCCAAGGCCAGCGCCGACTTGCCGGCGGCGGTGGGGCCCACAATCGCAATCAAGGGACAATGACCAGCGCTTGGATTCATTGGGATAGGCGCTTCGATTCTTTGAACAACTGCCGCTCCCACGAGCGACCCCAGGCGCTCCGAACTCCTCGTCATTTCCCAGAGAAGCATCGGAGCCGTTCACCCTTGAGAAAACCGAACCGGCGTGAGGTTCCCAACCACTCGCGGTGAAGACACGCCCGCCCCCTTCGCGAGTGGAATCGAGTGCCACAGCGGGATTCTAGCACAACCTAACAACCTTTTTTGGGTTGTGGTCCCGGCGCCGGGAGTCGAACCCGGTCTATGCTCTGATCTGGAGCTTCACGGTTTATAAGACCGCTCGTGCACCATACTCTACGCCGGGATCCATGGGTTGAAGGATTGAGTCGAGGTTAATGTATGAGAGGCATGTACAAGCAGCTTAGTAACATATCAGCCCGAGTCCCGTGTAAATACCACGCCAGCAAAGGCTTGCACGTAAGCCTGTCCACTTGGGGGAACATTCCGAAGCCGCAGGGAGGAAAAAATGTCCGCTCCCAAACTTAACGCGTCCTTCATGATTGCCTCAATTGTCCTTAATCAACAAGGGAGATACTGGCGATGGAGTGAAACTATGGACTCCGTACCCAATTCCGCCATCGCGATGGCGGTAGGACTGCTCGTCGTAATCTGGGTTTTCCTTGTGCACATGATGATGAGCCAAGAGCCCGACGCGCATTTGCAATTCCTTCTCGACCTCATGGGCGAAAGTGAAGAGCTGTCGAAGAGTTCTCCACCTCGTGGATCGTCGCCATGCTTACCTGATGATAATCGAATGGTGGCCGCGCCCGTGACGGCGGAGAGCGCTACCGTCGGAACCAAACCAGACTCCCCGCAATTCCTCGGGCGGGAAGTGCCGCTGCTATTCGCCACTTCCTTACGTGGGCGGGGATTGTAGAACGTGCGCCAGGTCTGGGAGCATCAAGCTTCTCAATGCCGCTGGGCATTGCCTCTCCCCCCCGCGGGAGCTGGCGCCCGGAAATAAGCCCTGCCTGCGCGATAGTGCAAAATAACGGAATCGCCGGTTCCCTGAGACTGGGCTGCGAACCAGAGAAGGAGGGGGCATGAAGGAAAGTATCAAGGCTTTGCTTGTTCAGGCCCGGCACGACCCGCTGCACGCCCTCCGTCCGGCGTTAGAGAAGCAATCGATGGACATCTTCATCGCCAGGAATTGCATGGAAGCGGCGCTGACGCTCGGGGCAAACTCCCCACCTCATCTGGTGTTTACTGAGATTCAGCTTGCTGACGGCAATTGGGAAGACGTTCTGACACTGGCGGCGAAAGCCCCCGCGCCCGTGAATGTCATCGTCGTGGCGCCCTTCGTGGATGTAGGTTTCTATGTGCAAGCGATTGAGCGCGGCGCATTCGACTTCATCGTCCCTCCTCTCTCCGATCCTGAACTCCAGCACGTGGTCCGCATTGCCACGGAGAATGTCATCAGCCGTCGCAAGGACGCCGCCCTTTTGCCGACTCCCTCACGTGCCTCCCTCCCGAAACCTGGGGACTTGGAAAGCCAAGCCTCGTAGCCAGCCCCGAGGATTGAAAAACTCAGGCGCACTTTGAAAACCCACGAGGCCCCGCCGCTTGATCCTCCCCGGAATTTGCCTTACGCTCAGAATTGAAGGAGTCGTCAGATGTCGTCTGTGATAGGTGACGGGTTGGGACGACGTCCGCTAAAGGCCGGATGGCTGCTGTTACTGGTCGTCCCTGTAGTACTTTTTGTCGCTTCCTTCGCGTTACATCAATTCTTGATGATGGTCGGCCGGACTACCCACCCGGTTACGGAGATCACCATTGCGGGCCGGCGAGTGGCGATGTGGAAGCCTGCGGGGGCTCCCCTACCCGATGGCTATCCCATCATCCTGTTTTCGCACGGCTTTACCGGTTGCGGCACGCAATCAGTCTTCTTGACCGAAGCTTTGGCGCAAGCGGGGTATCTGGTCCTGGCTCCTGACCATCACGATGCGGCGTGCGGCCCGAGTCACGAAGGCAAGCTTTTTGAAAAACTCTCCACCATGCGGTCGGAGAAGCCCTTTACCAATCCTGCCGCCTGGAGCGAGGAGACCTATCGCGACCGTGGCGCCGACCTGGAAGCCGTCCTGGACGCTATCCTCAAGGATAAGTCATTCCAAGGTGTGGCGGTTGATTCCGCTCGGATCGGCCTTGCGGGCCATTCGTTAGGTGGCTACACGGTTCTAGCCATGGCGGGAGCGTGGCCCTCCTGGAAGGACCGGCGCGTCAAGGCGGTTTTGGGATTGTCTCCTTATTGCGCCCCTTTCATCCTGAAGGGCAATTTGGGCCATCTCGATGTCCCCATTATGTACCAGGGCGGGACGCTCGACATCGGAATCAGCCCTTACGTCCGGCGGCCGGGAGGCGCGTACGACCTCACATCGGCTCCCAAGTATTTTCTGGACCTTGCCGGGGCCGGGCACTTCGCTTGGACCAACCTGGATAAGTCCTACCAGTCCATCATCAGTGATTACGGCATCGCCTTCTTCGACCGCTACCTGAAGGGAACCACCGATCCCCTGACCCACCTCGTCAACCGCCCCTGGCCCAAAGACGTCAGCGATCTTAGGTATGCACCGAAATAAGCAATTTGGGGGGGAGCATCGGGTGATTTGCGATTTTCGGAGTCAAAAAATGGGCTCATCTTCTCACCCGGCACTGCCGATAACCGAAGCGGGGGAGTGTTCACGCGGGGGGTTAGGCCATCGGCCTTGACCGAGGTGCTGTCATCCTGAGGGATCTGCGCCAGCCCGCGTTCCCCTTTAACATCTGCCCACTGCTTTCGGGTTTTTTGAAGCTTCGCCCACTTCTGGGTCTTGAAGTCGTAGAGCATCAGCTTTTCGTTGTCGCGAGTGGTCGCCGCGAGATACTGCCCATCCGAAATCGCGCTCCACGTCCGACCAGGCGGTGCTGACTTGAGCGGAGGTGAGGATGCGTCGAAAGACCCCAAGAGCAAGGGTGTTCCGCATTTCCAAGCGATGCAGTCCGGTGAATGGCAAAGGGTCGGTCGCTCGGTGAAGGACGGTTTGGGCACTCACGCTCTGGGAGTCTTTGATGTAATACGAGATGAGCAGGCTGGTGTCCGCGTAATGGCTCATGCGGCGTTAATAGCGCTCCTCGTCCCGCGCTAGCAGAACCAAATTGGGCAGAACTTTGTCGCCAAAAACTCGACGCCGCCGGGCGGCAGCATCGGGCCAGCGAATCGGGCGTTTGCGTCGGCTCACCGGCTCCACTTCCAGCGCCGTTTCTAGTTCGTGAACGCCCGCAAAGAACTTCCGGCGCTCCCGAGGCGGCAACGCCCTCACCTGCTCCAATACTTCATTCGCGCTCATGGTCGAAAAATACCACGGGCCGTGTACACAGCGCAAGTTGGGTTTTGGAGTTTTAGCCCAGTGATCGTAGGGCCAGCGCTGCTGGCCCCTACGAGACGTGGCACGGGCATCCTGCCCGTGATGTTCATGGCCAAGATGGCCATGCCACGCCGTTGGTTGCGGCGTCGCCGCCCTCCGTTACGCCTTGAGGTCGCGCAATAACCGCTCGAACGACTTCTGGTAGGGGTCGTGATCTTTCCAGGCGCGGAAGTCGCCGATGTGGCGCGTGCGGCGGAGACTGGCGGCCCAGGCTTGCTCGGTTTCCATGACGGCGTCATCCAGGCGGATGGGGAAAAGGACCAGTTTCTTCTGCTTGCGCTCTTTCTCCAGCGCCGCTTCCACCTCTTCTTCTACCCAGGGGCTGCGGATCGAGTTCGCCGATAAGACCACCATGACTTTGTCATAGACGCGAATGGATTCATCGATGCGCGTGCGGAACTTGTCGCCAATCTTCAAATCTTCGGGAGCAAACCAGCAGCGCACGCCTTTCTGCTGAAGGTCGGCATGCAGCCGCTGAGCGAAGGCGTCGTCTTGGCTCGAATAGCTGATGAAGCAGGAGTAGAAGTCGATGGCCTTGCCGACCAGCGATCGCATGTAGACGATGAAGTCCTCGGGCACGCCCGCGCCGCGCAGGAAGGCTTCAGGAATATTGCCTTTAGATTTGTAAATCGTGTCGATGCCGATGGTTGAAGGTGCGTAGTGATGTACCGTCTCAAGCCCTTTCACTGCGCTGAGGTCGTTGTCCGCAAACGTTGTCCACCCGATTGTTGCATTGTTCAGGTCCGCCCCACGGACGTTCGCCCCGTCGAGGTCCGCCCCGATGAGGTTCGCCCCTCGGAGCTCCGCCCCGCCGAGGTTGGCCGCGACGAGGTTCGTCCGGAAGAGGTGCGCCCCGCCGAGGTCCGCCTCGTTGAGGTTCGCCTCGCGGAGGTCCGCACCCTCAAGGTCTGGGTATATCGCCGGGTTTTCCTCCATCCATTTGTTCCAAGAGTTGACCCCTCGCTTGAGAATATCAAGGTGTTCTGGGTTGGCCATGGTTTGAACCTCGGCAATGGCAGTTGGAGGGCAATACTCGCATGGGCGGAGAGAATTGTGAAGAGTGAATAGTGAAGGGTGAATTATGAATTCTGGAAGATGAACAGAAATCGGGCGGTGGTAGCGCCACGATGCATCGGGGCGGTTCGTCCCCCAGCGACAACTAAAAACCGCGAACCTGAACCCGAGGCGCACGCTACGATTGATCGTTTGCCTCTTTCTCATCGCGCTCATCGACATCTAACTGCTGGGCGTCGAGCGAAGCAAAGTAGCTATGCGTCGCGAGGTCTGTAATCTCGAGGATACGATGATCATGCTCATCCCGCAAACGCTTGACGAGGCCTCGCTCCTCTAATCTGACGGCGCGTTTTCCCACAAGCTGGTACGAGCAATCAAGTTCAGCAGCGACAAATGCCGGGCGCTGAGGTTCGTCCTCCGTATGCAGCGTCTGTAATATGCCAAGCTCCGTCTTCGGAAGAAGAAGATTGTCTTGGATGTCCTTTAGCATCGGTGCATACTTTTGCGACAGGTTGACAACGATACATGTTCCCCTCTGGCATGCGGGGCAGCGCATTTGGAAGAGCCGGAGAGCTTCGAGTTTGTCAAAGCTATGGCGCACCCCACACGTATCGCAGGTGATTTCCTGGTTATGCTCCAAAAACGCCCGCACGAGCGGCGCGTAATCGAAAACTCTCTCTACGAAATAAAGGCGAAACTCTCTTTCGCCAATTGGACGTCCAAACGCAATTGTGTAACGCTGACACAGGCCGTAGTTCAAGGCGAATACAGAAACTTTGTGCCCGTCCCGATCACTCATCTCGAAGTACTTCGTTAAGAAGAAGTTCAGCTCTAGCGTCGAGAGTAATTGTTCGAACGTCGCCGGGACATGAAAGTGACTCGTTGGTGGACGCCCGGTTATTTTCTCGAAGACTGCCGATTTATGTGTTCTCAATTCGCGAGCCCGAGCGACGATCTGTTCCAACAATTCTTTGAGCGAGTAAATCGAGCACCGCTCTGCAAATGTCTCATGGAGAAAACGGCCGGTGGAGAAGTAAGATGCGACTTTCTCCTCATAGTACTTGAGGGCGGCCTCTTGAATAGCCCGGACGCCTATGCGCTTTCCATGAATAAGCTGGTTCTGATAGGCGAAGTGGAGGACGTATCCGAGGATTCGAGGATTCGCCATGCTGGCGAAGAATAACGTTCTCCAAATGTCTTCGCTTTTTCCATCGAAAAAAGGCTCAGCCTCGCACTTAGCAAAACGCTTCAACCTTTCCTCTAGAAGTCGCCTCGTAAATGTAGTCGCATGCTCCTCCATTCTCGTGACGTCGCTAGTCCCAAAAAGATAGAATAGATCCAAATAGACCTCGTCAATTTTGGTCCGGTCGATTTCGCCGTAGTAAATGCGTCCAGGATAAGCAGCCACCTTGAACTTGATGAACTCGTCGCTCCAGTTGTTTAGGGGGGCGAGAAGCGCGTCAACGACAACCCTCATGGCTTCTTCAGGCAGTTCCGAGAAGTCGTCGATCAAGATATAAAGATGTCGGATTTCGATCGCAGCTAGAAGCTTCTTCAGTCTTTCTAGGAGTTCTTTGATATTGAAGGCACGGATGAGTATGTCACTGAAGGTATTGCGAGACAGGGTCTCTTGCGTCGCCGAAGTTTTGTCGCCAGCTTCGAATTTCATACCCGGTACCGAACTCAGATTAACCGTGAGGGAGTTCTTTGCCTCGGAGGAGGCAGCCTGCGATATCGACTCTTGCACTCTTGTATCAACGAACCCGATTACGCTCAAGAAGCGGTCCTCAGAAGCTTCATCGAGGAGCGCGTCGAGATCCTCAAAAAGCTCTGCGTATGTGCCTGTGAAATTCTCCTTTATCCGCTCCCAGATAGATGAATCGATTCTCTTTTTGAGTTCCTCGCGAATCTGTTGGATTGTTGTTTTGAGGAATTCCCGATAAAGAGCTAAACGCTCAATGCTCTCCATTGGCAGCGCTTCGGGTCGCTCCTCCAAGCGTGCGACAAGCGCGTGATCGGGCTGCGCGGATTCAAAGAGAGTCTTGATATCTAAGTACGCTGACGTTCGATCCGGCGTTTTGCGCAATTCGTGCTGTAGTCGCTGAAAAACGGTCGATTTTCCCGTGCCCTTTCGTCCAATTACAAACGTGGTATGTGGTCGCAAAACTGTTTTGAGGACGTCGTCACGAGGGAGAGGGTCAACATAGAGTTCTTCTATGAGAGAGGTCCCTTGTTCGGGATCATTCAGATCCGCACGACGGTACAGCTTCAAAGATTCGACAGCTGCCCTGAATCCCTCGAGTTCCTCGGAAGATGGCTCTCGATCACTCATAGTAGATTTCCTTTGAAAAAGATTTAGAGCTACCAACTAGCCGGCAGAATTGTTTTCAAACAGTCCGGCTTTTTTCCTTGATGACGTCTGTTCGTTGGTTAACATGGGTATTTTTTACTGTTGTTCGACACTTTCTTTCGCTATGCGAAACGCATGTAGATGCGGCTTGGCCAGCGAAGAGCGAAACCTGCAAAGCTTCTGACAAGCGAAACCCCGCACTCCATGCCAATCAATGTCGGCCTACCCCATTATCGACCTTTAGGTCGGTAGTACTTTAATTTTCCAAAGCTGCTGGCCTTTTCCCGACCCCGGAGTGAGTAAGCCTGATTCTTGCGCTTAGGTTTGGGTTCTTCACCCGAGATTACAACGACTCTCACATTATTGCCGACCCCACTGCTCCTCAACAAATGTTCCCACTCGGACTCACGCTTCACCCGCCTTGTCTCGTACACGACATAAATGGTTTTATCCCAGTCCTTTGATGTGTACCCGCGTGTATCCGCCAAAATTTCGTCGCTAACGCGTTTGGCATCTCCGAGACTCTCCACAAACTTGTACTCGATGAGGGTCCGAACAGAGGGTAGGCCAGTGTCGGGTTCAAAGCTCTTGATCGCTTTTGGGATCGATGGTTTGGTGAGCAGGTCCGGGAAGAGACACCGAAGGACGGCCTCGATACGCACATGTACATCGCTTTCGCTCTTTGGGGGGCAAGTGAAGCACTTCGGGTCGGTGATAGCGTACTGGGTGCCGCGCAGAATCTCGATGATGTCCTTCGTGACAGAACCGGATGGGTTCCCGGCGTAAACTATTTTGAGTGCGTCCAGAAAATTATAGAGCTTCGCGCCCCAGACTGAATACTCGTCCCCATCAACGTCCATCGCAGTCTTCAAGTAATCCGTCTTGGCCGAATTGTGAAGCGATTCTAGGGCATCGAGCATGCGTGGAAGGTTATAGGCTTCCAGTAGCAGTCGGGTTTGAAGGAAGGCCCGCTCAAGAAAGTATTTAATTTCACCGGAAGGATCGTCGCACGCCCCGGGGTTGTATGTCGCGTTACTAACCTCGGATAAAGACGCTCTAATGGCACCCAAGATTTCATCGATATTATTCATGGGACCTCTAAAACCAAACGACTGACCTAATTATTACCATTGATTCCCCGAAGTCAAATGATATGCAGTCGCGCCGTTCGGCGGCAGGGCGTGAGCAAGCGTAGCGCGTCTATAACGGCATCGGAGGTAGCCGCATTCTGGCTTCCTCTGCGGTTCTTAACATGGGAACATCAACCATGATATTAACATCCAAACCTGAAATCCCACGGACGGACGAAGAACCGGAGACGAACGCCCAGAACGGGTACGTCGCTACCCCGCTGGAATTCGAGACTGCAGATTCAAGATTCAAGAGTGGGGGAGCCGTGGTAGCGCGGACCGCCGCCTTTGCGGTCCGCGGCTCTTACCGTGCGAAGACCACAAATCTCAACGACAGCGCCACCCACGCTAGATTCGTTCCCAGGGCAGGGGAAGAACCGCGGACCGCAAAGGCGGCGGTCCGCGCTACGCCGCTGGAATTGGAGATTGCAGATTCAAGATTCAAGAGTGGCGGAGGCAACGGCGCGCGGAATTGGAGATTGCAGATTCAAGATTCAGGAAGCGAGCTAAGGAAGGTCGGTTGGTTTGAAGCCGTAATATCCACCAATTGACGGATTGAACCAGCACGCTTACACTGAAAACGATATGACCGCTACCGTGAAAAGCGGGTAGCCACGGACAGTGCCTTTCTGTCCGTGGGTTCTTCGGGGCAAGATCTAACGTCCTGCGGCTAAGCGGGCGCGTTTTCCCGCAACCGATTTCACGCGATGGTTTGCGGCGCGAGGACGACGGCGTGCTGTATCTGCTGCCGCCGCGGCAGTATTCACCAACATGCGGAGCGCCCGGTTCACCGACTCCGAGTCAGGGAAGACGTCGGCCAGTTCATGCTCGATCAACACGAGGTTGGTCCCGGCCGTTGCCGCGCGGTAGTACTTACCGCGAACCCCTCCCTTGAGTTGCGAGAGGTCATACTCCGGCCTCAAATTGTCATTCATTCCCTTCGCCGATGCCTTCTTCATATTGCTTACGCTCTCCTCGGGTGGTTTTCCTTGCGCTGATGATTCGGACCCGGTCCCCGCGTGGGCAATGCGACACGAATACAACCTGCTGCCTGCGGGAACGGCCGATGGTGATCTCCCGTTCCTCGCCACCGGAGTGATCCGGGTCGGGAAAGGTCAAGGCCAGTGGGTCGAGAAAGACGGTTGCCGCATCCTCAAAGGAAATTCCGTGCTTTCGCCGGTTGCCCTTTGCCTTTTTCGCGTCCCACTCGTAGGTCACAGCATCAGTCTACCTCACCCCAGCCATGAAACCAAACCGCCGGGCCGCCAGTCAGGCCATTTGTGACTGTGCGTTCTTCTTTGGGGGAGGAATCCTCAGGTCAAAAGGGCGGCGACGAGTGACAAGTGGCGGGAAAACGGGCCTGGGGGCTGGAATTGGAGATTGCAGATTCAAGATTCAAGAGCGGTTCTTAACATGGGAACATCAACCATGATATGAACATCCAAACATGAAATCCCACGGACGGACGAAGAACCGCAAACGAACGCCCGGAACGCGTACGCCCTACCCCGCTGGAATTCGAGATTGCAGATTCAAGATTCAAGAGTGGGGGTCGAAGTTCGGGGCACAGCACGAGGGATTCAATATTGCAGATTCAAGATTCAAAACGGGCGAGTTGTAGCGCGGACCCCGACACGTCGGGGCGGTCCGGGCTACGCTCTGATGCCTCGCGATGTCGGAAGGAGTTTGTGCTATCATCGGGATTGAGGGAACTTCATGGCGAATACCCCCACCGTGCGCAAGCAGCAATCCAAGCCGGCGGCATCGGGCGCTGGCCGGCCCACGGCCCGCCTGCGCCGCGAGAATCAGAAGTTGCTCAAGTGGCTCGATTCCTGGCTGGCCACTCCCGATAATCGTGGTGAGGAGTGGTGGAACGGATTTGAAGACGACCTCCGAAACCAGCGCACGACCTTCCGGCCTGCCCAAACGGGATGACGAGTTACTCACTCGACACCGATACGATCACTAAGCTCCTCAAAAAGCATCCGGGGAATCAGCGCGTCCTCGACCGGTTCCGCAAGGAGATCAGGCGTAACTCGCTCTTCATCATGTGCCCGGTGGTGTTCTATGAAATTCGGCGGGAGTTGGTGATTAAGAATGCGGTGGCGCAGCTCAACGCTTTCGAGGACCTGGCGGAAGCGATGGTTTGGAAAGAGTTTAACGTGGCAATCTGGGAGCGGGCGTCGAACCTATGGGCAACCCTGCGGTCACGGGGCCGCTCCCATCACGATGCGGACGTCCTCATCACCGCTCATGCCCTCGAGTACGGCGCGGCGATCGTCACCGGCAATGTCGAGCACTTCCAAGACCTTGGCGCCCAGATCGAGAACTGGAATCAGTAAATAACCCTGACTGAGCGGGTAGCGCATCAGAGGTAGCCGCAATTTGGCTTCCTCTGCAGTTCTTAACATGGGAACATCAACCAGGATATTAACATCCAAACATGAAATCCCACGGACGGACGAAGAACCGGAGACGAACGCCCAGAACGCGTACGTCGCTACCCCGCTGGAATTCGAGGTTGCAGATTCAAGATTCAAGAGTGGGGGGAGCCGTTGTAGCGCGGACCGCCGCCTTTGCGGTCCGCGGCTCTTACCGTGCGAAGACCACAAATCCCAACCACAGCGTCACCCACGGTAGATTCGTTCGAAGCGCTTGGGAAGAACCGCGGACCGCAAAGGCGGCGGTCCGCGCTACATGCTTGCTCGCTGTATTCAAGGCGCCGGCGGCAGTGGTTTCCCCGTCCCCTCCGGCGCGGGCGGGCCGGGGACTTCCACGATGCAGTTCAGCGCCGACAGGCCGTTCGACTCGGTATCGCGCACCACTTCGCGAACCCGGTAAGTGCCCGGCTGCACTTGAAAGCTGGTATTGGCATTGAGGCCGGACTGGACGAATTTCTCCAGGGTTGCGTCCTTCAGGTGGAGGTCGAGCGACGCCTCTTTGGCGTTCACATATTTCCCGTCGCGGTCAAAAAGCGTGGTGTGGAAAATCAGCTTGTCGACACTGCGGTCCCCTTCCTTACGGAAGGGGAGTTGGCGGACGTCGACATGAATGGTCACCGTGAGCTTGGACTCGCGGTCGCTTACTTTCGCGACCTGCGCGGTCACTTCCGCCGACAGCCCGTGGATTTCTTCCGAAGAGAACACCACTTTCTCCAACTCATCCTGGCTGGAGGGTTGCCCTGCCAAACCCGACGCGGAGGCAAAATATCCCCGCCGCGCCTGGACGCTGGAGGGCTCGCGGGGGTTGTTGAGAGTCACCTTGAGCGAGTGAAACTTCCCGTTCAGCTTGATGTTTGCCGGAGAAAAAGTCAGCACATAGTAGACCTCGGGAACGGCTGCGGCTTGCCGGAAGCCGTCGTTGAAATCGTTGCTGTTGTGAAAAAAAACGCCGCCCGTCGCCGCGCTGAGGCCCGCTAATACGTCTTGGGATGTCACCGTTCCAGTATTTTCGATCAGGGTCTTGCGGGCCTCCAGGTCGGAACGTCCGGGGATGAAATTGTGCATGTTCCGCGGGGCGAGGCCGGCGGCGGCAATCGCGCTGATGACGACATCCTGTTGTAAAGCCCGGTTGGTGATGTCGTCTATTTTAGACGCCTGCGTTTCGGTCAAGAAACCGGGCGAGACCAGCACCAGACTGCGCTGGCCGGGCATGGCCGCCAGGCGGCGAACGGCAATCTCGATCCCCTGCAATGAATACTGGGACTGCATGTTCGCCCGTTCCCAGATCTCCGTAGCCTCCCGTTCCACCCGCAGCTTGGCCACCGCCGAGCACGAGGCGCTGGTGCCCATGAGGAGCGCGGAACGCTCCATCGAGGCGTCAATATGCAGGTCAGTGATTCCACAATCGCACTGGATGGCTTCCACATGCACAATGGCCAGGGCCTCGGTCTCTTGTTGAGTGACCAGGTAGGATTCGTAGTCGCCGATCTGAGGACAGCCGTTTGAGTTGCGCGGCTTGGGAGCAAGACGAAACAGGGCGTCGTGAAGTTTCCCGCGATCCTCCGTGAAGTCGATCTGGTCCTTGCCGGTGGCGGTGAAAATGGCCACGCGGTCTTGTGGCCGAACCGCCGTCATGATATAGCGCCAGGCGGCATCGCGGGTTCGCGCGATCCCCTCCGGCTCCAGGTGAAAATCGTCAAAGTAGAGGATGACGAAACGTTGGGCGACAGTTTTCGCCGGAGCGCTTGGGGCCGGGGTGGTATTGTCCACCGGCACCGACGCTGACGGCGCGGCTTCCGGACTCGGGTTGGGTTGACCGGTCTCGACCGTGAATCCCAGAATGTCCTGGGGTTTACCCTCGTCGAACAACCGGAAGTCCTCTTGGCGTAGATTGCCCACCGGGCGGTCTTTGCTGTCGCGCACCACCACCTTCACCGTCACCAGGTTGCGTTCGACATGGAGCTGGAACGTCGGCTGCGCCTCTTGGCCTTCATGGGCCTGGACTTCGGGTGGGTTGGCATTTTGCGGCGCCGCGCTGGGGCCAGTGGACAGCAACCAAACTGCAAGCGCCATCGAGGGAAGAAGGTTTCGACCCAGGCCGCGAGCGCGGACGCGCTGGGGAGATTGACGCATCGATCGTCCTCTAAGAATTGCCTTTCCCCACTATACGCCAAAACTGGGGCGCATTCTTCTTCCCGGCCGATGAGGTACTGGGCCAATTTGATGAAGAGGCGGCTTTACGCCGCCATTGGGCGAGGTAGACTCGCCGCTGCCACATCAAATTGAGCCACTACCGGCGATGATGGGCCGATTCCTTCGAAGGCCCACACCTCATGGTTTGTCCTGTTTCTGCTCTACTTCGACATTGAAGAGCCGGTAGTCCGTGTAGCGGTGCTGGTTGCGAAAGAGATACTTTTCCAGTTGCCCGGTCACGGTCACCTCACGCGGCAGCCACAACGTCTTGTCACTATGCGTGAAGCTCACTTCTGAGAAAAGGACTTCGGTAGTCTCTTTCAGCAAGCCGACGTTCGATTCCGGTTGCTGGATGTCAGTGCGCAGGCGGACAATCCTGAAGCTCACCGGATCGATCCAGGCCACACCTTGCAAGAAAACGGTTCCGCTCCGCCCGAGGAACTGGACGCTCGCCGTTTGCCGCGCCACTTGGGGTCGCTGGGCAAAGGCGACGACGTAGGTGTCCGGCTTTTCCATCGCCTCACGGCCCAGGTAGCGGAAGCGGGAGTCAGCCTGGTAGTCGGGATAAAAATGCACGGACAGGGAGACGAATCCCAGGGTGACCACTCCAGTTTTTGCGTCGGGTTGCACGGGTTCGCCCTCGGCATCGGTTCGATACTCTCGGAGGCGGCCTTTCATGGCGCCCGCTTTGGCCAAAGCCACATAGTTATACTTGTTATGATAATGAAACGCATTGATCTTCAACGGGGTATCTACATTTGAGATAATGGACTCGGTGCAAGCGGTATTGGGGAAGTTATCGAAGAAAGCCGCGACGCTAGCGCCCACCTGCTGAAGGATTTGCGGCAACATGTCCTGGCTCTCCGCGGGCTGAAGGTGCTTCAACTCGGGGACCGCCTTGGCGAGCTCAGCAGCAGTCATATCAAGGTACGTCTTGGGAACCTCTGGGGATTCATCTCCGTCCACCGTCCCCAGGCTGCGAGCGACGCGAAGCTGAAACAACGGGTTGATATCGTGGCTTTGGCCTTCAAGGGCCTGGACATCGGGGGGGGTGGAGTTTTGCGGCGTCGCCCCGGGGCCGGTGGAGAGCAACCAAAACGAGAGCCCCACCCAGGGAAGCAGCTTTCGACCCAGGCCGCGAGGGTGGACCCGCCAGGGAGCTTGATCCATGATCGTCGTCTCTAAAGTCACCACTCAAACTCCACGCGCGTGCGGCGGACTGAGAATTCCGCGAAGGGCGCCACTTGTAATTTGCGCAAGTGACTGGAATGGTCGGTATAAGCCAGGCAAAATGTAAGGATGTTCTCACCCCCCGGAGCAAGATACGGCTCGGGAAGATAGAATTCCTTCTGCGGACCGATGGTGACGAAGCGCCCCACGAATTTCCCATTGAGAAAAATCAGCGCGTCGCAGTTGGCGTCGAAGGTGAGCTTCCAGGGGATTTTCCAAGCCTCGTCGGTTGGGGGCAGGGTGAACTTCGCGCGGCCCCAGGTGAAGGCAGGGAGCAGGGGTTTGCTTTGCCCTCCGAGAAGGAATTCCCCGCCCACAACGAACGACGCGGGGGTCCACACCACGCCCGCGGGCCGCGGGCCTGCATCGGCGGGTGTGCGGCCTGCCCCTTGGGCGGGCGCCGGCCCGGCAGCGGGATTAATCTCGCGTCCTCGCATGAGCGCGGCAGAGCGCTGGATTTGCCAACTCTCCAGACCTTTGGCCGAGGGGAAGTCCGCGCCGATGCCGACCGATTCGAGCCCTTTCAACTCGCCCAGATTCTCGCCGCCGTTCGGGGCGCCGAAGACTTCACAGGAAATTTCCACCAGGTTGGAGCCGGGCTGGGCATATTTGGCGAGGGGAAAATCAATCAACTTTTCCTTATTGGAGGCCTCCACCACGAACTTACCGTTGACGAAAACTTTCTTCAGGTCGTCGGCCCGCGTGGTGATGAACATCTTGGGCTCGCCATTGAAAGTGAATGGGGCGCGGTACTTGACGTAACCATAAGGCACCGGCCCCAGATCCTCGAGCGCGTGCAGGGGGCTGGCGAGCCATTCGCCGGTGGCAGGATCGAACTTTTCCACCCAAGCCTCGCCCTCGCTCAGGTTGATGGGCTGGAACGGCAAGGCGGGCGTGGTCACGTGGACGCGCGCCACGTGCCAGGGCCGGTCATAGTGAAAGTCCGTCAGGATGCCATCCAGACGGCACTTTACCGGGAGCGGCGGGAGCATCACGGTAAGATCGTGCGGGCCGGGAAGGAAGTCCAAATCCACCCAGGCGCGGCTCTTGAGCGTGCCCGATCCCATCAGGGCATAGGCGTCGGTAAAGATCGGGGCCACCACCGTTTTGGTTTCCTCGGAGCCGGGGACAATCTTGGGAGGAAACTCCCAGAGGAAGGTGCGCAGAGCCTTGTCGCGCGGGACAAAGAAGACTTGAAGGTGCTCATGGTAGATCAGCATCTTTTCCGTGGTTCCAATCACCACCGCCAAAACCGAGGTTTCGTATTCCGGGTCCCAAAACCGATAGAAGGTCTCGCCGTCGATTTTCGGCTCGTCCTGGGTGGCGAGACCGATCTCCAAAGCCCGCCCCGGCAAGTCGTACAAGATCAGGAAGTCCCGATCCAGGTTGACGCCGTGAGCCAACAATTCCCCCGTCGAGTAGCACAGCCTGCCCCCGCTGATGGGAATCTGCACGGGCAGCATCTTCATTTCGCGCGGCGCAAGCTCCAATTCGCCCTGCCGGGGAGCCACGATCTGGCGCTTGCTGGGGCTGTGGGAATCCGTGAAAGTCATCGTATAGCGCTGCGGGGCATTGGCATTTTCGCGGACAAACAATACCGCACTCGGGCCGTTGCTGCGTTCCGTCACACTGACGCTCGAATTCGTACATTGCACGCCCGACACAACCACGGCGCGCGCGAGCACACTGCCCAAGGTTCGCAGGGACTGGCCAATGCCACGGGCGGCGTAGTATTTATTCCAGAGCCCGCCGGGTTCGCGAATCGGCGCGGCATAGTCATAAGTGGTGGTCAGACCCTTCGCCGCCCATTCGAAATTCGTGCCCCCGAAGCCCATGTAGTAATTGAAGGAGGTGACCCCCAACTCCAATGCGGTCTTGGTGAGCATATTGATCTGCGCGGCGTCCACGCCATCCTGATTCACGGACAGCACGCCGCCGAATTCGCTGAACCATCCACCCTGAAGTTCCGTGATCATCATGGGTGAGGAGGGTTCTTCGCGGCGCAATTTCTCGAGCTCCGGGGTGAGTTCTTTCACAATGTCCCAGCGCGGATAGAAATTGCACGTGTCCATGATTCGAGCCATGTCAGGGTCACGGTTCTCACGCGCTTGCGCCGTCCAGCAAGTGATCACCGGCACGTTGATGCCGGCGTTCCACGCCATCCTAGCCAGGGCGCGAATGTACTCGCGCTTGTTCGCCTCGGGAATGGGCTCGCTGTAGTCGTACTCATTTTCCACCTGCACCATGATGATGGGGCCGCCTACCGTCACCTGATGCTGCTGGATGATGGGGAGAACTTCCGAAAACCAGTGCTGCGAGGTCCGCACGCTGTCCGGGTCAGTGGTACGCAAGGGGAAGCGCTTGGCCGCCACCCAGGAGGGAAATCCCCCGCGTTCCCATTCCGCGCAGACATAGGGACCGGGCCGGGCGATCATCATGAAACCCATTTCGTGCACGAGCTTGACGAATTCCTCGAACTCCGCGAGGTCAACTTTGCCTTCCTGCGGCTCGTGATAATTCCAGAAGACGTAGGTTTCAATGGTGTTGAATCCCGTCAGCTTGAATTTCTGCAAGCGATCGCGCCAGAGCGCCTTGGGGCAGCGGGGATAATGAAATGCGCCGCTCATCACCAGCGTGTCATGGCCATTAATGGTGAAGCATTTCGCGTCGTAGCGAACGATTTGCGGATTCTCGAATTGCATTTGCCCGGCGGGCAGCGCGGCCGCCCAGGCCTCCAAACGCCCCCGTCCCCAAGGGTCGATGCGCGCCGCCAAAGGCGCGGTGACGGCGGTCAAAAGGAAATCACGGCGGGATGACTTCAGCATATGAATACCTTCCTGTGCAGGATCGGGGGACACGCCGGCTGAGCCGTCCTCTACATCCGCGTGAAGATCACTGCCGCTCCTCCGCCGGGCGCCAGGTGAATTGTGAGCTTATCTCCCGCCCTCACCTGCTTCCGGCTGATGGCCACGCTGGTGGCGACTTTATCCGCATCCGCCCCATCGGCGAAAATCTGCGCTTCGAACTCGCCCGCCCCCAGGAAGCTCAGGGGAATGTCCAGGTCGCGCGCGTCCCAATCGGTCATCGCTCCCAGGAACCAGTTGTCGCCGTGGCGGCGCGCGATGGTGACGTACTGTGCGGGCTCGCCGTTTACAACTTTGGTTTCATCCCAAACGGTGGGAACCTTATCCAGGAATTCCATTTCCGGGGTGTGGTCGTAAATTTCGGGATAATCCGAGAGCATCACCAACTCGCTTTCGTAAACCACGTACATGGCCAACTGTTGCGCGCGGGTTGTCTGGCACATCGGGTCGAGATTACGGGCCTTGAACTGCGCGCGCGTGGCGTTGTTGAAGCAGCCAGGGGTGTAGTCCATAGGGCCACCCAACATGCGGGTGAAGGGGATGGTGACGTTGTGTACCGGCGTCGAGCGGTCGCTCCACTTGTTGTATTCCAGGCCCATCACGCCTTCCCGAGTCAGAAGATTGGGATAGGTCCGGCGCAGGCCGGGGGGCTTGTACGCTCCGTGATAATCCAGAACCAGATGATGCTCGGCGGTCTTGCGGGCAAGGCGCTCGTAGAAATTCACCATTTCCTGATCGTCACGATTCATAAAGTCAACCTTAATGCCCGCCGCGCCCCACTTGGCGTAGAGATCCAGCGCGGCGTCCATTTGCTTGTCGATCGCCTCCCAGTAAACCCACAGCAGCACCTTCACGCCTTTCTGCTTGCCGTAGGCGATGATCTTCGGGACGTTCACCTCCGGAACATAAGTCAGAATATTTCCCATGTCGGTGTATTCCTTCGCCGGGTACCAACCGGCATCCACGAGCATGTAATCGAGATGATGCCCGGCGGCAAAATCGATATAGTGCTCCATGGTGGCAGTGTTCATTCCCGGCTGGAAGTTGACGTCCTTGGCGAAATCGCCTGACCACCAATCCCACGCCGCCTTGCCGGGCACAATCCAGGAAGTGTCGCCAATCGCCGACGGCGCGCTGAGATCGAGAACCAGATAATCGGATTCAATCAGGCCCCCGGGCCGATCGTTGATCAGGAGCAACCGCCAGGGCGTTGCCCGGGGTGTGGAACCTGTCACCACCTGGTCCATGCGGTTGGGGCCCGTGGAAAGCCGGCTGATGAGGGCATTTTCGAACCCCGGAACCCCGCCCACATACATGCCCGCATAGTCCGTCAAGTCGGCTTCCAGCAGCCCCACCCAGGGGCCGCCGGGAATCTCGACGAGCAGCGGCAGATTGATGACGGAAGCAGGCTTGATCATTTTCAGATCTGTTCGGCGATACTCACCTTCGTTGTCGGTGTTGAATCGGCCTTTGTTCAGCGCAAACGCGGAAGCTTCGCGGGCGAAATAGAACCCGGTGTTCTCCGCCATGAGCGTGAACTTTTCCAGGGCGCTTTGCTGCGGCAGGAAATAACGGAAGGCGGCGCCTTCATTGTAGGCGCGGAAAATCACGTCCACCTGACGGCCGGGCGCCGGCTTTTCCCGCAACGAAATCCGGAGCTGATTGTAATGGTCGGGGACGTCGCGCAGCGCGCCGAAGTGGTTCGTCCACGTGTCGTCGCGGGAATGGCGGTCCGTGCCGGTAATCTCAAAGTCATGGTCGAGCGTTGGGGCGCCCTCGAAATCAAGGCCCAGGGGAGAGTCCGCGAGCACCGGCACGCCGGCGTAACTGACGCGGTAGTAAGGGCGCACGCCGGGAAGATAGGGTTGAGGATTGGATTTGAGGGCGAAAGAAATCACCACCTTGCCATCGGGTGATGCGACGGTTAGTTCGTCCGCGGCGCGGGCGGAGCGGATCGGGATTAGGGCGAAAAGCAAGGCGGCCATCGCGAGGGTGAGGGAAGTGAATGCGCGAGCCATAGGTTTTCCTCCTTGAGGTACATTCCGGAGCCGGGCATTAGCCGCACAGGAGCTTGATTTGCCGGCAGGCTAATTCATATTGGGGGAACTCTTTCTCGGCCGCGCGGAACTCCCGCGAGTGGACCACTCTCCGGTGGCCGCGCCGTTCAACCGGAAACCGGATGTGCAGCATTTCATGAAAGACGACGTATTCTACTACATAGCGGGGGACCGAGGGCGAATCGAGCTTGCGGCTGACGATGATCGTCCCATGGCCGGAATCGTAATGGCCCAGGACGCGGCGAGAAGAATTGTGGCTCCAGCCGAGGCGGGACGGAGGGATTTGGCCTTGAAAGAAGCGGTGATTCAAGGCGTGGAAAATCTCCTCCAGATCGTGGTGACGGCCGCGCGCCGGCAAAAGACGTTTGGAGCCGCGCGCGTGGCGCGCCGCGTCAATACGGTTGCGAATCGCCGGCCGGAACGTGTAGGCGAGATAGCACTCCCGCGCCTCGCGCGAAGGGCGTCGATGGAAGATTCGCGCCAGGAGGATTTCCGCCAAGGCTTCCAGAACTACCGGTGAGGCTTCCGCCAGCACGTCCGACACGCGCGCTCTAACTGCGCCGTTGCGCACGGTGATCGTGCTGCGCAATCCCGCAAAGGGATGGAACCGCGCGTGAATACTCACGACGGATGACTTGATCCGCAGGCGGGAAAAAACCCGCTGAAAGACTTCGGTGAGGTCGGGTGGAGGTCCGAGCGGCAAAGCGAGTTGTTCGGCTTGTTCAGTCCTCATCCTTGTCGCTGGGGGGGCCCTTCTCATGCTCTTTCTTCCGCAGCTTCTGTTCTTCCCTCGTTTGCTTCTTCTCCTCCTTCTCGCGGTCTTTAACGGTCTGGGCGTCGGCTTTTTCTGCGCGAGCTAGTTCGCCGTACAGCTTCGTCTGCTCGGAGAGCGCCTTGGTGGCGCCGTCGAGCGCGTCGGTGAAATCGTCAATGGCGTCGTCGAGCGATTTACGATAACTGGCGGCGTAGGGATCCGGTGATTGTTCAACATGCCGCAGTTGCTCGATCTGGTGGGGACCCATTTCCAGAAACTTCTTCAGGCCGGCGCGCATGTCGTCGTGACGATCGAAGTGGTCCTCGATCCAGTCCTTCAGGGCATCGGTGATGCGAATAAACTGGTCAAGTTGCGTATCGAGGTATCCGGGAATGTCGTAATCCGGGCTCGCCGGGCGGCTGCGAAAATCATCAAATCGAGTCAGGCGGACTTGTGCGAACGCCAAGTACGCTTCGATGCGCTCCGAAGGTTCCTGCGCCTCGCGCAACTGGTCCGCTTCCTCGTCGCTGAGGTAATCGTTTTTATCCGCCCCCCACGCGACAGCCAGGGAAACCACGAGCAACAGGGCCGAAGTCATTAAGGTGCGCATACGGCAATCACCGCACACCCGGAGGGCTGCCCGGGCTGGTAACGGTCGGCGGAGGGGGCAAACCCTTGCCGGTCCGGGGCGGCCCTCCCGGGAACAGCGCGTGGAGGACGTCGGATCGCATCTGCTCCAATTCCTGCGCCGCATTCACCAGGGGGGTACGGTCGTAGTAACTTACGGTTCGCTCCAAATCTTGCAGCGAGCGATCATCCTCGCGGAGCGCAATCTCCAACTCCCTGAAACCCTCTGGTTGTTTCGCCGCCTGGCGTCCGGAATCCTGGAGAAGCTTCCAGGAAGTTTTCATGACGCCGACAAACTCGCCAAGGAGCTTTACGCCCGCCTCGATCTGCCCCTGCGCATAGGCATCCTGGACTTGCGTGAGCTTCAATCGGGCGAGCTTGATTTCAACCTTCGCCTTTTTGACGGGATTCGGTTCGCTCTGGATGCGCTGCAAGAGCTGCTCCTCGGTCTCGCGCCCCAGGGCGGTCGAGCCCGCCAACACCAGGATGCCGAAAACCAACCCGCCGCCGAAAATCAGGGTCCAGCGCCGCCCCAGCATACCCATAGATTATAGCTATTTCCCGAGCATTCGTCGGAGGAGCTTTACGCGCTGCTGCGCTTGCCACTCCTGATCCGGCGCTTGGCCCTTGGAAAGTTCGAGAAAGCGCTCATAATTCGCCAGGGCTTCTTTCCGGGCGCGGAGGTGATCGTAAGAGGTGGCCAGAAAAAAAAACAGGGCGGGCGGCGGGTCGGGTGCACGCGCCAACTGTTCGAGAAGCGGAATGGCCTCCGAGTACCGCTCCTCGAAATAGATGCAGGTGGCCAACCCGGACGCGGCCTCCTGGCTGTGGGAGTCTGTTTGCAACGCGGTGCGGAACTCCCCTTCGGCCTGCGGAAATTTCTGTTCCTTCAACAGGATCTCCCCCAGAGCGCGATGAAGATCCACGACGCCCGGCTGCGCACTCACCGCCAGGCGATAATATTTCTCTGCCTCAGGCAGCTTCTTGAGGAGCGCGTTGACGTCACCCAGCGCCGCCGTAAGGCCGGGCAGATCCGGCTTGACATGGTATAGGCTTTCCAAAGTGTCGCAGGCCTTCTCATTTTGCTTTTGTTGCAAGTAAACCTGCGCCAGGTGGAACCGCGTCTCGACGTCATCCGGCCGCGATGCCAGATACTTTTCGAAATGGGTAACCGCCTGCGCGTTGTCGTTCAGCGCTTCGGCGGCCAGGGCTGCTCCCAATTCCGCCTGGACCAGGTTGGGATCCAGTGCCAGGGCCTGGCCGAACGCAGCGAGGGCCTCCGCCGGGTGTTTCTGCTGAAGCTCAAGTTGGCCGAGTTCGTATTGCCCAATGGCCAGCCGCGGGTCGAGGCGAATAACCTCCTGATACTGTTTCAGGGCGGCCTCCGGTTGGCCGGTTTGGGCGAGCGCCCGAGCGTAATACAGTTGCGCGCGGACATGCTCCGGTTTCAGCGTCGCGGCCTTCTGCAAGTGTTCCAGCGCTGCCTGCGGCTGCTTCTGCTCCATCAGCAGAATTCCCAGGTTCAGCCGCGCCTCAAAGAGATCGGGACTAAGCTCCAGGGTTTTCTGGTAGGCCTTGACCGCTTCATCGGTCTCGTGCAGGCCGGTGTAGGCATATCCCAGGTTGAACCAAGCCTCGGCCATGGCAGGCTGTTCTGCCACAACGGCCTTCAGCGCCTTCGCTGCGGCGGCGAAGTCCTTCCGCATTAAGGCATCCTCCGCCGTACGCAGCAACGCCGGGAGATCCGCGGGGCCGGCCGGAGAAGGGGGCTGCGCGGGGGAGGGCCCGTTACCCAGCTTTTTCAGCAACTGGATGAGGCTCTCGCTGGCTCCCGCTTTGCGCAAGTCGCGTTCCAGTGCGGGAGTCACCTTGAAATCGACGCCATCTCGACGCGCGAAAGCCTCGATCTGCCGGGAGGGAACACCGGCCTGGAGCATTTTGAGGGTCTGTTCCTGCGAGAGCGGTGCGTCATTTTCCCCGCTCACCACGGGTAAGGGAAACGGAGCCGCGGCCGCGCTGCTTATCGGAAACCCAAGAGGGACACGCGCGGGCACTGCGACCGGAAGCAACTCTACCGAAAAAACAGCGAACACCGTGAAAACGAGCTGGCGTGAAAAACGCATGGCATCAAGCAGAGGTTCCTCGCAGAAAAGCGGCTAATTCCTCGCGCGAAAACCCCGCTTCTCGCAGTAGTGCGATTAGGGTTCCCTTGGGCAGGTCGCGGCGGTGGCGAGCAACAACCGCGCGGCGCCGGGAAACTGGATGATAGAAAATGAAATGGCTGCCGGAAACGTGATCGAGGACAAAACCGTTTTGCTCCAAGAACTGGACAACTACGCGTGGTTTAACCGTGGGCAGTTTGGGCATACTCGAGGTCCAAGGAGGTCACCAACGTTTCGTTGTCGGTGGGGATGGGCTCTCCGTGTTTCCTGAGGCTCTCGATATATCCGGATACGGCGTCCTTGGCCATTTTTCGGGCTTCGGCCAAGGTGCGACCGTAAGTGACGCAGCCAGGCAGCGCCGGCACCAAAGCGGTGAATCCCCCCTCGGGTTCGGGGCGCAGAACAACGTTGAAATGGTAGCGCACGCTCTTCATGAGACGTATCTACTTTATCTCAACACCCGCGGCTCGGTCAAATTGAGACAATAAAGGACGCAGCGCAGCGGCGACTTTACCTCGTCATTGGGGATTGATTACATTGGAGAAATGGCGGGGTAAACCCGCCGCTACGTTACGCCGAGCGACGGTTATCATTGACACGCTAATCGCTCGTTTTCTGTTTACCTCGCGGCGGCTGAGAACCAGGAAGATATTTCGCCAGAAACTTCCCCGTCAGCGAGAGGCTGTTTTTCACCAGGCTTTCGGGCGGGCCTGCCGCCACCACAAATCCCCCCGAATCCCCGCCATCGGGGCCGAGATCAATGATCCAGTCCGCCGTCTTCAAAACGTCCATATTGTGTTCGATGATCAAAACCGTGGCCCCGCTTTCGATCAGGCGGCGAAAAGCCGTCAGCAATTTGTTGATGTCGTCGAAGTGCAGACCCGTGGTGGGCTCATCGAAAATAAAGAGGCTATTGACGCTGGCCCGATGCGCCAGGTGGGCGGCCAGGCGCACGCGTTGGGCCTCCCCGCCGGAAAGCGTAGTGGCGGATTGTCCTAGCCGCAGATACCCCAGCCCGACTTCCTCCAGCACCCGGATCTTGCCGGTCAGCTTGGGGACATTGGAAAAAAACGTCAGGGCCTCCTTCACCGTCATCTGCAACACGTCGTAAATACTCTTGCCTTTGTACTGGATCTCCAAAATGCCGGGCTTAAAGCGGCGGCCGCGGCACTCCTCGCAGACCAGTTCCACGTCGGCGAGAAATTGCATTTCCATCGTTACCGTGCCGTCGCCCTGGCAGGTCTCGCAGCGTCCTCCGGGAATGTTGAAGGAAAAATATCCCGGCGTGTATCCGCGCTTGCGGGCTTCGGGAGTGGACGCAAAAGCCTCCCGAATGGCGTCAAAAGCCTTGATATAGGTGACGGGATTGGAGCGCGGGGTGCGGCCCAGCGGCGATTGATCGACCAGGACAATTTCCGCGAGTTGCTGGTCGCCTTCCACGCGTTCGCATTCGGCGCGGGGCGCCGGCAGGCCGCGGCGCGAGACGAGGGTGTTGTAAAGCACATCGTGAACCAGGGTGGACTTTCCCGATCCGGAGACGCCGCTGACGCACACCATCAGTCCGAGAGGAATATCCACGTCAATGGACTTCAAATTGTGTTGGCGCGCGCCGCGAATCCGCAGCCAGGCCTTGCCGGGCTTGCGGCGTTTCTCCGGAATGGGAATTTGCAGTTCTCCCGAAAGATACCGCCCCGTCAGCGAATGCGGGTCCGCGAGTAACCCCTCCATATTGCCCGCATAAATGATGCGGCCGCCGTGTTCGCCGGCGCCGGGGCCGAGGTCCAGCAGCTTGTCTGCCTCCCTCATCATCTCGGGATCGTGCTCGACCACCAGCACCGTGTTCCCCAGGTCGCGCAGGGTTTTCATGATCTGGATCAGCCGGCCGGTGTCGCGAGGGTGCAAGCCAATGGAAGGCTCGTCCAAAACGTAAAGCGCCCCGACCAGGTTGGAACCCAGGGCCGTGGCTAATTGAATGCGCTGCGATTCGCCGCCCGACAGCGTGGAAGCCAGCCGGTCCAGGGTCAGGTACTCCAGCCCGACGCGGTAGAGGAACTTCAAGCGCGAACGGATTTCTTCCAGAATCCTCTCCGCAATCGTCTGTTGCTGGGGCGACAGGCGTAGCTCATTGAAAAAACGGTAGGCGTCCTGGATGGACATGCGGCAGACTTCGGTAATGCTTTTCTGCTGAACGCGCACGTTCAATGCTTCGCGGCGCAGGCGTCCGCCCTGGCATTCCTGGCACAGGGTGTAGCCGCGATAGCGGCTGAGGAACACACGCACGTGGAGCTTGTATTTCTTCCGTTCCAGATACCCAAAAAAACCGCGGAGGCCGCCGAAATCGCCATCGCCCTCCACCAGCCAGCGGCGCTGGTCGGAGCTGAGCTTGTAATAGGCAACGTCGAGGGGAACTCCCTGGGCGCGCGCCGCGCGGCGCATTTCATTCTGCAACCCGCGGTAGCGCGGCTTGGTCCAGGGTTCTACGGCGCCTTCGCCCAGAGTCTTGTTCTTGTCGGGAATCACCAAGTCGAGATCGAAATCAATGGTATTCCCGAATCCCTGGCACCGCGGGCAGGCCCCGTACGGATTGTTGAACGAGAACAGGCTCGGCTCAGGGTCCTGATAAACGATATTGCAAGTCTTGCACTCAAAGCGCTCATTGAAGACCCATCGCTCGGGTGGAGTGGCGGGATCAGGCGAAACGAATTCCAGGATTGCTTCACCCGACTCGCGGTAGCAAAGTTCCACCGAATCGACCACCCGCTGGCGAATGTCCGCCGCCACGGCAAGGCGGTCCACGAGGATATAAACCGGCTGCGCAAAATCCACGTCGAGCAAGGACTCCGGCGTGGAGAATTCAAAAACGCGCCCCTGCTGGTATAAGCGGTTGTAACCTCGTTGGCGAAGGGCGAAGAGCCGGGGCTTCAAATCCTCACCGGGTGGAGCGGGCCCGGCCGTTGAGGGCGCAAGGCTTGCGCCTTGGCCGCCCGCCGGGCGCTTGCGCCCCAGGGAAACGTCCGGGGTTGCCGCGCCAGGCGCGGAGGGCTTGGGGCCCTTGTGGTCATCGCTTTCGGGACTCTTGAGTTCCGCCGAAACCCCGGGGTTCACCTGAAACAGCACATAAAAGCGGTGGCCGGGTTCCCCCGCCAGGACCCTTTCCGCGATGGCGTCCACATGGTCCCGCTCGACCACCCGGCCGCAGCGGTAGCACGTGGTCGCGCCAATGCGCGCAAAAAGCAGGCGCAGGTAATCATAAATCTCGGTTGCCGTCGCCACCGTCGAGCGCGGATTGCGGGTGGTGTTCTTCTGGCGAATGGCCACCGGCGGCGCGATGCCGGCAATTTCGTCGACGTCCGGCTTCTCCATGCGCTCCAGAAACTGCCGCGCGTAAGCCGAAAGGGATTCCACGTAACGGCGCTGGCCCTCCGCATAGAGAGTGTCAAACGCCAGGCTGGACTTCCCCGAGCCCGAAAGCCCCGTGACCACGGTGATTTTATTATGGGGAATCGTAAAGTCGATATTCTTCAGGTTATGGACGCGCGCCCCGCGGACAACAATCTCTTCACCTAGCGAGCTCGTCCGGCCGGCGCCGGCGGCCTCGGGCCCGGCGGTCGCCTTTCCGGACCCCGCGCGCCCGCCCACGGATTCTGCCCCTCCTCGTGGGGCCGAACGGTGTTCGGCCGCGGACGGACTTTCAATTAGCGCCCCGCGGCTGGCGGATTGATTTTCAAATGTGCTCAAGGATTGCCTGCATTTCGGCCGGGAAACGCCGGGCCTCCGGTTTTGTCTTCGCAAGCGGACCCCCCTACGGTGAGTCCCGAGCCCCCAAAGCCTAAACCATAAATTATATGTCGCAGGGAATCGGCGTGCAAAGTGTAAGACACTGTTTTTGAATCAGGAATCAACCCGGCCCCAGCACCGGGACGGCGACGGATCGCACCGCGCGCGCGTCGTCGCTCAACAAGAAGCGGATGACGCGCGCCACGTCCCCGGTGGCAACCCACTGGGAGAAATTGGCCGTGGGCATGTCGCGCCGGTTGGCCTCCGTATCCATCGTCCCCGGGAGAATACAGTGCGCGTGGATATTGTAGCCTTTCAGTTCACTGGCGAGGATCTCGGTAAGCTGGCGGACCGCGCCCTTCGAGACCGCGTAGGCAGCCATGCCCGCGCCGCCGCCGTTCAGAATCGCTCCGCTGGAAGTGGTAATAATCCGCCCGAAGTTTTGCCGGATCATCAGCGGAACCACGGCATGTGCGGCCAGGTAGACCGTCCGCAGGTTCAGATCAAACATCCGGTCCCAGCTTTCTTCACTGGTTTCGTGAACTCTCCCTGCCGCGAATCCGCCGGCAAGACAAACCAGAAAGTCAACGCGATCCCAACGTGCCGCGACGTCCGAGACGAATCGCTCGACGGCGGCAGCCTTGGTCAAATCGGCTTTAGCGCCCCACAGTCGTCCCCTCCCGGCGCCGACGCGATTGTCGATCGCCGCCCAATGTTCATTGCTGGTATAGGGCACCGCTACGCTCGCTCCGTTTGCGGCGAGATCCAAAACGACGGCGCTGCCCAAAGCGCCCGATCCGCCGGTAACGATGGCAACTCGGCCTTCAAAGTCCACAGAGGCACCTCACGTTCGAAACATTCCGGGGAAAGTGGCATGATAGCAGAGGGGAGCAAAGGTAGCGGGATGAAAATCATGGCTGCGGTTTGAAATCGCGCTCGGCGGACAAGAACCGATCCGTGAACGGACAAAGCGTCCATTTTAATAGAGGGAATTTGGCGTTTAATGGCAATTTGAACAATACCTTTTTGACTTAGGCTCTTCTCGGGAATACCATGGCTTGGGGAGGCGTGCGGGCTCAACATGATTGGCAAGACGTTAGCCCATTACGAGATTGAGACCTGCCTGGGTGAAGGCGGTTCAGGCGTTGTTTATCGCGGACGCGACCTGCGCTTGGAGCGGCAGGTGGCGATCAAGATCCTGTCGGATGCCCTGCGCGACGATGAGTTCGCCTGGGCCCGCCTGCTGCGCGAGGCGCGCCTGGCTTCACAGTTGAACCATCCCCACATCGCCGCCATATACGACTTGGGGGAAGAGGACGGCTGCGCCTACATCGTGATGGAGTATATCGAGGGGCTGCCGCTCGCTGACCTCATCCCCGAGGGCGGCATGCCGCAAGAGCAAGTCGAGCGCTACGCCGTGCAGATTTCGGGCGCGCTGGCTTTCGCCCACGAACAGGGGGTCATTCATGGAGATCTGAAGGGATCAAATATCATCGTTACTCCCGACGGGAATATCAAACTGCTGGATTTCGGCCTGGGCCGGCGCATCCCGCGCCGCGGCATGGGGGAAGTCACAGGCTCAAACCTGCCCCTGGCGGAAGGCGGTGCGCTGGCTGGAACGCTGCCCTATCTCGCTCCGGAAGTCCTGCGCGGCAGTCCCACCAGCCTCCAAAGCGACGTGTGGGCGCTGGGTGTGCTCCTTTATCAGATGGCCACCGGCGAGCTGCCCTTTCGCGGCGCCACCCCCTTCGAGTTGAGCGTGGAGATTATGGTGGGCACACCGCCCAAGCTCGAGCAACTGCCGGAGCCGCTCCAGTCCGCGCTGCGTCGTTGCTTGGAAAAGGACGCCATGGCCCGCCTCTCCCAAGTGCGCGAGCTCGCCAGCGCGTTCGACGGAAATGCTCGCCGGGCCGACCCCCGCTTGCCCGCGCCCCAAGCCGCCACTCCAACCACCGCCGCCGGGCCTCCGGCGGTCCTCCTCGTTTCACGCCGCCGCCGCAAGTGGTGGGAGGTAGGCGCAACAACGGCGCTCTTGCTGTTGCTGCTGGGAGGCTTTTACACGCGGCACGTCTTGGTCCTGCGACACGTCGCCCGGCCGATTTCCGAATCCAAGGATCTCAAAGCTTTCGGCGCGGGAAATCCCGCAGTGAAGGTCTGGGTCAACACGGACACCGGGACATATCATTGCCCCGGGACAAGATGGTACGGGAAGACCCAGGAAGGCGAGTACTTGATGCAAAAGCAGGCGCAGGACAAGGGTTATCACCCGTCCGCAAGCCGCGCCTGCATGTGAGGTAAGGGGGAGAGACGGTCCGGCAGACAAACCCGTGTCATGCGGAATGAAGTGTAAAGAAAGAGGCGCGCGACCTAGTCCCCCACGGTCGCGTCCGTCGAGGTGGCCAGGGTGGTCGAGTTGGCACGGATCACAAAACTTTGGTCCGAGTAATAGTAAACGCCGCCCGTCTGGCCGAAGGCAGCAGGATTCGCGTTTATGGTGTATCCATTCCAGGTATTCGTTCCGGGATCATATAAACTGGGGGAAAAGACAAAGGTGTATCCACTCTTATAGCCGGCGGCAAGGGTGTTATCCACCAAGCCGGCGGCGGTGGAGGATGCTGTCTGGCCGGGAGCGGGCGGACCCAATGCCAGGAGTGAGGTCGAGTAGCCCGTCCCGTAGGTGGTCGAGTAGCTCACCTCCGCCGTCGAAATGACGCGTATACTTTCGATCGCCGAAGCCTGATTGGCGGCAACACGACTACGAAGAAAATTGGGGACGGCAATCGCCGTGACGATGAGAATGATCGCGACGACAATTAGCAACTCGATGAGCGAGAACCCCCGCTCGTCATGACGCATGGCCTGCTCTCCTCCCCCATACGAGCACAACGCAGAACCGCTGAGGAGTCTGAGGCGCTGAACCCGTCCTGACGTAGCTGGGAGCACGTCAAATACCAACTTTTCACCATTGCTTGAGCCCTGAATAATTGAAAATAGAGAGCTTCAGCAATGGAACAGGGCGCATCGTATCATAATGGGACGCGGAGTGGAATACCCGGTGACAAAAAATGTCCACTTTCTAGCTTCAGGCTAAGCTAGCCGAAAACCCAGGAAAAGCTGCGGAAGCACAACATAGCCCAGACAAATGATCTTGGTGTAGCCCGTAAGGAAGCGAAGAATCGTTGGAAGCTTCCTCCGGGCTTTGCCTGTCCCGCCGGCCGCCATCCCGCGGGGGGCGAGGCCTATGGCGCAAGCTCTACCTCGGCGCCGCGGCGCTCCGCAGAAAGGTAGGCACTGTAGAGCACCGCAATCGTATCACGCCCCAGTTGCCCGCTGCAAAGCGGAGCGTGATTGGCGGCCATGCTGGCCATGAAATCCTGGAACTCCTGTGGATAGCCGTGTTGCCAGTCTTCGTCCGGCGCGGGATTGCTCCATCCCTGCTTGGTGCCGATTTTTTCCGTCACGTAAACGTCCTTCAGGATGTCCTCCCGGGGGTTGTAGGTTTCCAGCGCGTCGATGGGATTCAGATTGCATCGGGTGCGATGATTGTTGGCGAAAACCTCCAACCAGTTGTGGACACCCCCCATGACGAGCTCGGTGGAAAACACGTCGGCCACCATGCCATCGTCAAAGGTTACGTGCACCTGGCCGTAGTCCTCGATGTCGTCGTAGGTGGTGCGCAGGAATCCCGCGTCGCGGTAACTCTCGAGGCGCGTGATTTCGTGGGTGCGGGCGGAAACTGTGGCGGGGCGAATGGGCTTGCCGTCACGCGCCGCGCCCTCCACACGCTTCAGGTAGAGGATTGCCGACAGCGGGTGGCAGCCCTTGCCCACCAGCGAGCCACCGCCGGAGAACTTCCAGATGCCGTAGTAAGGTGAGTGCGAACCGCTGTGCGATTCATCGCCGATCATCCAGAGAATCTGTCCGCCGCTTTTCTCCAGGATTTCCCGCTCCTTGGCGATAGCCGGCGCGTAGACCCAATTCTCCGCATATCCGAGCTGCTTTCCTGCCGCGCACGCCGCATCGAGAATGCGGTCGCAGCTTGCCAGGGCTTCGCGCAGCATCACTTCCTTGCTGAAGGTGTTGCCGCGAAAGTCCTCGGTCCCCGGACCGTAATAGCCGGTGAACGGCTTTTCGATGATCACGTGCCTGCCGCGTTGGAAGGCCGCCACGGCCAGCGGCTCGTGCGTCGAGCCGGGCGTGCACAGGTCGACCACCTCGACAGCGTCGCACAACTCCTCAAAGCAGGCGAAGGCCTTGATGCCATGGGCGCGCGCAAACGCCTCGCGCGACTCTGCCGATTTCGCGGTTACGCCCACCACCTCGACGGGCACGCCATAAACCCGCCGCAAACCTTCCCAGTGAAATCGTGCCGCAAACCGCGCGCCCACTAATCCGACTTTGATCGCATCTGCCATAGGGATCCTCTGTATTGGGCCTTCTCCACGGGCGGCCCAAGTAGATGTCCACCCGCTGCGCCACCAAAAAGCGAAAGGATTTTACCACCTCGTGGGTTTTGCGCAGGGAGGTATTTCGGACGCCGGGCGCGGTCCTTTACCAGCCAAGTGGATTGTTCCAAGGCCACGCCCTCCGCCCGCGCGCGCCCGCTCGACGCATTGAAAGGGATTTCCCCGCCAGCCCGTTTATGACCTGTTCGTCACTCAATTCCAAAGTGCTCATGTTCCCTGTAATATCATTCGCAGCAAGCTGAGGGTAGGTTCTGATTTGGCAGCGAATCCGGCCCCGGCGCCCGCCGCATGGACCCGGCGTGGAATATACAGCGTGAAATATAGGGACACGCGTGGCAGTCCCCTTAGTCCCCGCAGCTTAACGCAGCCTGACCGAATGGCTTAGTGGCACAAAACGAAACTTGCGAAGGAGTTCCGCCCCGGTGAATCTCGAAAGCTCACGTCTCTTGGAATTCAAGGCATACGTCACCGCAATGAGCCTGAACGCGGGGTCAACATCTGCTTTTCTCTTCTCATTTGCGGTGATGTTGAAGCCACAAATGGGACCGCTAATCCCCTTCACTTCCACATGGTGAATGACCGGACCACGGCTACATAGAAAGTCGTATCCCGGTTTCTCGGCTTCCTTCGATTTGACGGCCCATCCGCGAAGGCGATAGGCCCTCGCTACAGCGTCGACCGCAGCCTGCTCAACGCGCGCGTTCCGCTCCGCCTCGCCAATTCGCCAACCTCTGGCGCGCACTGGGTGAGACCTGGGCCCATCCGGTTCCGCGCGGTTTACGCCATTCCGTCCTTGCCTATTACCGCACCAACCCATTTGCTTCAACCGCTTCAACGCTTCAACTAGACTCCGGTGCATGGTCATTTCCCACTCGCGGCCCGGGTGTACGGGACCACTCCCCAGTAGTCCTATCCACCTTCCATACCGTGGTTTCACTTTTGGCGGCGCTGGCAGCGACAGGTGTTTCCACAAGCGGCGCGCAAGCCTCCCGTACTGCGCATTCACAGCTTGGTAACCCTTGAAAGGTACTGCCCGCGCTAATTGCTTGGCAGTTATGGTGCGGTGGGGTGCTTGGCAATGGATGCAGAGCATCCTCTGCTGCTCCCTGGTTATCTTGTGCTCATCTTCGAGGTCGAGGAGAGCATCCCGATACTGCTGAGACGTGAGAGCGTCAATACGATCCCAAGGGTAAGTATTCTTTGTCATAGAGTTCGGCCTCCGGCAGGCGTATGGTGTTCGCATTACGCCATTTCAATGCGTTCGGGACACAAACTGAACCAGTTCCTGAGTAAATGGTGTTATCTGCGCCCTTGTGGGCAGCGCGGGAAGAGTCTCTCTGAAATTCACCCCCGATGGCGAGTTCCAACTCATCAAACAAGGCATCGAGATTTGCGTCGGTTCCTGTCATTCCCGTCTCCTTATGCGCCTTGCCGTGGCATATCTGTCTCTGTGCCTTTTTGCATTGCACTCATGGCACTCGCAGTGCTTTCCGCCCTCAGATGGGCCGTGGCTTGATCCCCCAGGTGAAAAGTCCGTCAAGGGCTTCCAGAGGCCGCAGCACGAGCAACGTTTTTCCATTACGCCGTTTCTCTCCCTGAGCTTAGGCATGAAAAATTCTCCTGTTACCAATTTGTTCAGGAACATCAGGGTGATGGCGATTGCTGCTAACACCCAGATCAGGATAGTGGAAAGAATATCATTGAGTGTTTTTTGCTTCTTCGGGCAAATCACCAATGGCGCGTGAACGTTCGGCGGTGGGCTGTTGCGTTCGGCAAGGCAGAATGGACACTCGTCGATGTAGCCAGGTTTCCCTGGCATCGGCCGGAACTCGATTCCACAGTGGCGGCAGATTACTGGGTTGATCATGTTCCGTGGCGCGTTTAACTTCGTTTGCTACTGTCGGTGCGGATTATATCACGCCGTGGCGAGCCCATAGCGCGGTCCTGCACCTCAAGGTCCGCGGCTTTTCGTTCACATTTTGCGCCGCATCCGCGGGGGTCACATGGCGAGATTCGACGCGCACCCTCGTAGGCGAGCTAAGGGCAAAAGCCGCCGACATTGTCGAGAGTGTCCTCGGTGCGACGTTTTCGAGGTACAATCAGCCGAGCGATGCTGACCCAAGCCGAAGCCGAGCAATTCATGCAGATGGTGAAGCACTTCGTCCGTCCTCCGGCGACGATCACAATTCCGCCGGCCGCAGACGACACGTACGAACTTGCCGATCCCAGTGACAGGGAGAGATTCCTGCTTGACGTGTGGCGGGGAACGCTCCGCCTTTCGAAGTTGAAGTTCCAGAACAGGGTGCGAACCGCTATAATTCTGGTCCGGCTCGATGTAGACGGAGCGCCGCATACGAATCCGGACGGCGTGCGGCTTTCGGGTACCCATCTGCATTTGTTCAAAGAGGGTTGGGATGACAAGTGGGCGTACGCAGTGGACCCGTCGGTATTTACGCTGCTGAGTGATCCAGGGAAGACATTTCACGACTTTTGCGCTTTTTGCAAAATTGAGTCCCCTCCTCCAGTCCAGGGAGTTATCACATGAACCGGGTCGAGTGTCAAAAGCTGATTGACTCGTACGTCGACTGGCTCCGCCAGGGACTTTCGGTGGAAGAGGTGGGCGGCGCCTGCGAGTTGACCACCCCATTTCTCGACCGTCACAACGACCACTTGCAAGTGTATGCCACGCGGCGAAACGGAAATATTGTGCTCTGCGACGATGGGTACATCCTTTCCGACCTGAGAACCAGCGGCCTCGAAGTTGACACCCCCAAGCGGAAGCTGGTGCTGGACAGTGTGCTCAACGGCCTTGGCGTGCGGGTGGAAAATAACCAACTGCTCGTCGAAGCATCAACCAAGAACCTTGGGCAGCGGCTCCACTCATTAGTTCAGGCCATGCTGGCGGTTAATGACATGTTCGTGATGGCGCAGCCACGTGTTGCCAGCTTTTTCTTTGAGGATGTGCGCGCGTTTCTCGACAGCCATGATGTTCGATACACGGAACGAGTGAAGCTGGCAGGCAAGAGCGGCTACGATCACGGCGTGGACTTCCTGATCCCCAAGTCGCGAACCCGCCCCGAGCGCATTCTTCAGGCGATTGCGGCACCCAAGAGAGAGAATATCTTCGCCTATCTGTGGACTCTGAGCGACACACGGGCCGCCCGCACGGGTGATTCGACACGCGAAGCCGAAGCCTACGCCTTCCTGAACGATCAGGAGCAGCCCGTGGGTGGGGACGTTGTTGAAGCATTGAATGCGTACCGTGTCACCCCGGCAGTTTGGTCCCACCGCAGCCAATACATTCAGGCGCTGGCAGAATAGCTCTTCCGCATAAAACCCATCCCGTCGGTACAGGTCGTCTTCGAGGAAATTCGACGAATGACCGTCTGTAAAATCTCCGTGGCGCGCGGCGAAAAGCCGTTGTACACGCTGGACAATGTGGTTTACCCGCGGCGAGGGTCTTCCGACGTTCAGGCACAGCCCGACGAAATAATCTCCCTGGTCACCCAATTCGCCTTCTAGAATTCTGGCCCCGGTGACCTCGATTTTTGATCCCGTACAATATCTACGTCTAATTGCCGGTAAGCCTAGTCGGAAAAGCGATAGAAGCCCCTGAGAGCGGAAGCGCAATCAAATTGTAGGTTACCCGCCGAAAGTCGCCAAGGGTTTAGCAATATGTGTTGATAACAGCCCAACCCACTGCTTAATGCGGATGGGGCCTGAAGGACGCCCTACCCGGATACCAGGCTGCCGGGGCTTTTTTCCGCCGGCGACAATTTGTAGCCTCTTAAACTGATAGATTCCTCTTGACTTTCATAATAAGGGTTGATATAATAACTACGTCTTACTGTGGGCTCGTGTTATGTCTGCGCGCAAGTCTCCCTCCTTCTCGAAGCCCAGCCAAGCTACGAAGTCCGCAGGGCAAAACTCCGGCGTCAGCATCCGGAGAACGAAACTCCGCGGCACATGCCAAGGAGGGGAGGTTACAGCCTGGGGCTGACTGATGATTTTCGATTGCCGATTGCGAACTGCCCCGTTGTGGCGGCTCACCAACATGCTGATCAAGGTCCGAAACGATGCGCTGACCCTTAGAGATGTTAAAAATGAAACAACCTCCGGGGATGTGCATGAAAACAAAGCGACACGACAAAATGTCATGCCCAAAACGCGGGGTTTTTGCAGGAAAATGCATCTATGGCGCGAGAATTGACAACAATCTGCCGGGCTTTTTGGACCAAAAGACATGGATTACGCGGATCTAAGATCGGCTCATCGGTTCATCGGTCCATCGGTCCATCGGTCCATCGGAGGAGCACGGAGCTGGTTTCAGATGGCCCGATGATCCGATGGCCCGATCATCCGATGATTTGATGTCCCGCCCCCCTGATCGTCCCGTGATCCGAGGCTCACGACTCTCGCGATGTATTAGATATAAAGGCAGTTAAACGTGTAGCCTGTGAGACCGAGAAAAATGTATTTGATTGAAATTAAAAGGGTTATTTATTTATGGTGGCTAGGCGCGCGAAAAACGCGGGGGGAGAAAATGAAGGAGGTTTAGGCGATGTTATTGAAAACAAATGTAGGCAAAATGTCCGATTATCGGTCTCTCGCGATGTTGATGAAAATAAAAGACCTATACGTCGTCTCTGGCGATGTTGATGGAAAGAAATGGGGTTAGAGACGGGCAGTACCCAGCGATTACGAGTCAATGGCTATAATAAGAGGCTACCAAAAACAGTGGTGAGTGACGAGTGGTGACTGGGGACCAGTGACGAGCGGGAAAGGCTCTTAAGAACAGTGCCGAACCACAAGCAAAGGCAAAAGGGCAGTGACGGGTGATGAGTGGCGAGAAACAGGCAGAATCCGAGAGTGAGAAGGCAGGCGGCGCGCCAGGGTCAAATTCATGTGCGCCGCCCACACTCCCCCGCATCGGCTATCGGCAGGGTTAAGTGAGAAGATGAATCAATTACCCCAATTCTGCCCGTGCCAAGATCTGACCGAAGGGAGTATCATGGTGGGGGTGAGGTTACATCCTGAGGAGGGCCCGGCAGGGTGAGTCGCGGTGACGCCCCAGGTGGAAAGAAGGGATTGTGGCAGAAGAACGGTTAAAGATCGCAGTATTCGTCGATTTTGACAATATTCAAATCGGTGTCAAGGACACGCTGGGGAAAGACTTTGACGTCTCCATTGTCCTCGAGGCGCTCAAGGAGCGGGGCGAGGTGGTGAGCAAAGTCGCCTATGGCGACTGGCCGCGCGCCAGCGAATACAGCCGGCAGATGACGCAACACGCCATCCACATGGTGCAGCGCAGCGTGACGCCGCGCGGCGATAAGAACGGCGCAGACATCAACCTGGCGCTGGACGCGCTGGAAATGGCTTTTACCCACAACCACATCAATACCTTTGTGATCGTGGGTGGTGACAGTGACTTCATCGCCCTGGTGGAAAAGCTGAAGCAATACGATAAGCGCGTGTTCGTGGTCGGGGGGCGCCAGTTTACCAGCGGCATCTTGCAGAGGAACTGCCACGAGTTTATTTCCTACGAGAACCTGCTGAAAACCGGCGGCGACAGCGCGCGCGCCGCGCGCACCCAGCGCACTGCGGCGCGCAGCGCGGAGGGCCGCTCGCTGTCCACGGCGATGCCGAACATCCAGCGCGCGCTGGAAATTCTGGCGGAACGCGAGGTTGCTCCACAACTCGGTCTGCTGAAAAGCACCCTGCTGCAACTGGATGCCACCTTCAGCGAGCGCGACTTCGGCGCCGGATCGTTCCTGGAATTCATCCAGAAACTCCGCCAGGCAGGTCTGGTGGAGATGCGCAGGACCGACCGCGGTTATCTTGTTGAGGCGGTAGAGAGCGAGGGCGCTCGCGAAACTGCTCCGGAACCGCCAGCGGAGACGGCCGTCGTGGAGCCCGAACCGGTGGCGGCGGAAGCTCCGGCCAGTGAGGCTCCGGCTGCTGCCAGCGCTCCGCCGGCTCCGGAGGCCCCGGTACCTGTGCCCCCACCCGCCAGCCCGGAGGATTCCCTGGCCGCTTTGCGCCAAGCTTTGTCCGGCCATTTTGAGAAGGCGCCCAACCGCCCGGTCTATCTGCGCCAGATTCGGCAACTCCTGCGTGCGGCCGGAAGTTCCGTCGACGAGCGCTCGGGGTTTCGCGGCCTGCTTGATCTTCTTCACCAGGCCCAGCGCGAAGGCTGGCTGCGCCTGCACCGCGATCGCAAAGGTGTTTGGCGAGTCTTTCCCGCCGGCCCCGCCCCAACCGTGATTCCTGCTACACCGTCAGGTGTCGAGATCGCGGTTGAGGCGCCAATCGAGCTTGCACCAGAGCTTGAACCAGGGCTGGGGTCAGAGCTTGGGCCGGAGATCGAACCAGAGGTTGATCCGGACCTGCTGATGCCGGTCGAGACCGACGTGAATTGGGACGTGGAGGCGTTAACTGAAGAAGTCCCTGAGCCTGTGGAGCCGCCCTCGCCCAAGGAGCCGCCCCCGCCCGCCGTGATTGAGGAGGTTGTGTCTGTAGAACCCACTCCTCAGCCCAAACCACGCAAGCCGCGCGCCACAAAAGCAGGAGCAAAGGGCAGAAAGCGCAAGACCGCCCCGCGGCGGAAGGCCAAGGAACCAGCAGAGCCCAGCGAAGGGTAGTGGGGGATCGGGCCCGATTCCTTAAATAATGGGTTGATGAGCTCAGCGATCAAGCTGAACCCCGAACAAGTGAAAGCCGTCGAGCATGGTGAAGGCCCGCTGCTGATTATTGCCGGACCGGGCAGCGGCAAGACGCGCGTCATCACGCAACGGATCGTCCACCTGTTGACGGGCGCCGGAGGCGCCGCCGAGGGGCCCACGTTTCTTCCCGACTTCACGATTCCGGAACAGCGAAGTGAAGAATACTCCGGCGCGGGAATACAGGCGGAAAACATCCTGGCGCTGACCTTTACCGAGAAGGCGGCGCAGGAAATGCAGCGCCGCGTGCGCGATGCCCTGCCTGAAATCGAGACCCTTCCCCACATTTCCACCTTTCATGCTTTCTGTTACGAAGTGCTGCGCAAGCGGCATTTCGAGCGCACGCTGCTCGACAAAGTCGATGTGTGGATCTTTCTCCGCCAACGCATGGAAAGCCTGGAACTCCAGTTCTACCAGAAGCTCGCGGAGCCGGGCGCGTTTCTCCATTCGCTCAACGATTTCTTTTCGCGATGCCAGGATGAGTTGATCGAGCCCGCGGATTTTGAGCGCTTCGTCGAGGCGATGGAAAAAGACTTCCAAGGGATTGCCCCATCCCTGGATGCCGCCGAGCGCACGCTGATGCAGCAGGAAATCCAGAAAAAGCACGAGTTGGCGCGCGTCTTCCGCAATAGCCGGAAGCTGATTGAGGAAGCGGGCGCTTCAAGTCTCGGCAGCCTGATTCCGGAAGCGGTTCGTCTTTTCGACCGCGAGCCGGAGGTTCTGGAATCCTACCGCCGGCTCTTTCGCTATGTGCTGGTGGATGAATTCCAGGACACGAATTACGCGCAGGTGGAGCTGCTGAAGCGCCTCGTGCCGCCGCCCTACAACATCACCGCCGTAGGCGACGACGATCAGGCCATCTACCGGTTTCGCGGCGCATCGCACGGCGCTTTCAAGATGTTTGACGAGGCTTTTCCCGGGCACGAAACGGTTTTTCTCGACGCTAATTACCGCTCCACCCAGCGCATCCTGCGCGCCGCGGAGGTGCTGATCGCGAAAAACGATCGTTACCAGGCGAAGCCGCAACTGCGAACGAACCGGGAGGAGGGCGCGCCGGTTTACCTGTTGCAATCTCCCGATTTCCTGAGCGAAGCGGCCTGGATTGCGGACGAGGTGGCGCGGCTCACGCAGCACGGCACGCCGCCGGGTGATATCGCGGTGCTTTACCGCGCGCACGGTTACCGTGACCCACTGGTCGAGCAATTTCGCCGGCGGAAGATTCCCTTTGCCATCCGTGGGCTGTCGGTTCTTTCTACCATCATCCTGCGCGACCTGGTGGCATACCTGAACATCATCCACTCCGCGCACGACAACGTCAGCCTGACGCGAGTCTTACTGACGCCGCGATGGAATCTCCCGGAGGAGGTGGCCCAGGAAGCTCGCCAGCAAGCGTTGCGCGACCGCTGCTCGCTCTATTCCGTCCTGGAATCCTGGGAAAAGTCGGCCGCCGCGAACCGCCTGGAGGGCACGGGCTGGCCGGAACTACAGCGCCTGCTGCGCGAGTTGCACAAATATGCCGAACATGCCCCCATGACGGCCCTGCTCCAACGGCTGATCGGCCGGCTGGAACTGAGCTTCCTGCCGCAGGATCCCGACCGCGCTTACGTGGAGGCCTTCCGGAAATTCCTGGAGAAATGGGAAGGCAAGAGCGAATCCTGGAAGCTCGATGCCTTCCTTGAGTACTTTGAGTATTTCCGTGAGGCGGGGGGACAAATCGAAGCGCCTGAGCCTGAAAACAGCGCGCACGCCGTGCAAATGATGTCCGTACACGCCGCCAAGGGCCTGGAGTTTCCGGTGGTATTCATCCTCAGTGTCGCGCCGCGGCGCTTTCCCCATAGCGAGCAGAAACCCGTCATCGAGTTTCCGGAAGCCCTGCGCAAGGGTCCTCCTCCGCCCGCCAACATTCACGAACAAGAAGAGCGGAGGCTGCTTTATGTGGGGCTGACACGCGCGGAAGAGCGGCTGTATGTTTCCAGCGTGGCGAAACCGGGAAAGAAACCCTCAGTATTCATCAGCGATCTGACCTCCAACCCGGCGGTTGAAGCGCGCGACCTCGCGCGCATCCAGGTTCCCGAAGCTCCTCCAGAAACTGCGGAAGCGCCACGGGCCGAGGCCGTGCCGCACGAGCAGCCTTCCGCCCCAAAACCGCAAGGCACCTTGTTTGGGGATGCAACGGGTGCGCCCGGAATCTATCCACCCATCAGCGAGTGGGCCAGCCGCACCTCGGCAATCAGGCCGGAGGCGAAGCTTCAGCTCAGCGCCTCCGCCCTGGAGACGTATGGCACCTGCCCGCAGAAATTCATGTTCAGCCATTATTTGAAGATTCCGACGGGCCCGCAGCCGGCACTGACCTTCGGCAACATCATGCACCAGTGCGCGCGCCGCTATTTCGAGCTGCGGCGGCAAGGCCCGGCGAAATTCGAACAACTCCAGGCGCATTTCGAGCAGATCTGGAAAAGCGCCGGCTTCGAGGATGATTACCAGGAACAGGCCTACAAGAAGGCGGGGCTCGAACAACTGCGTGGTTTCGTGATCCGGCACGAGACCGCCACGGTTCTTCCTCTCGCCGCCGAGGCGCACTTCGCACTCGACTTGGGCGACGTCGTCCTGGAAGGGCGCATCGACCAGATCAATCCCCTCACCGACCATTCCGTGGAGTTGGTGGACTACAAGACCGGCCGGCCGCCTTCCCAGAAAGACGCCGACAAGAGCCTTCAGCTCTCTGTTTACGCCCTGGCCGCGCGCGACCAGATGCATCTCAACCCTACGCGGCTTACATTTTATAGTTTGACAAATAATGAGCCGGTGCGCACCGTGCGGACCCCCAAGGATCTGGATTTGGTGATCAACGAGATTCGGGAAGTGGCCGCGCAAGTCCGGCAACAGGTGTTTTCTCCCAAACCGGGCTTTGCGTGCAAGTATTGCGACTACGTGCTGATTTGCCCGGCGCACGAAGAGACTTTCTAGATTGTCCGTGGTCAGTAGTCCGTTGTCCGTTGATTGCAATCGTGGAACAGATCACCACGGACAACGGACAACTGACCACGGACAAGAGGTGACCTCTATGACCTTCATCCTGCTGATCTTGCTGGGTGTGGCGTTAGGCGTTGCAATAGGCTGGCTGCTGGCCGTGGCTCGCACCCGGACGGAGCTGGTCAAATCCCAGGTGGATGCCGAAGGCCGCGTGAAGGCGGCGGAAGGCACGCTGCAAGAGGTCCGCGCACGGGTAGGCGCGCTGCAAGCCTCGCTGGATGATCGCGAACATGAGTTGAGTGGACTTCGGCAAAAACTTCGCGAAGAGGGGGAGCAGAAGGTCAAGGCGCAAACCGAACTCGAAAATGCCAGGGCCGCTGCCGAAGATTCGAGCCAGTTGCGAGAGCGTCTGAAGGCGGAAGGCGAATTGCGCGTGGCGGCGGAAACCACGCTGCGCGAGACTCAGTCGAGCCTGGAAGAGCAGAAGAAACTGTTGGAGGAAGCCAAGAGGACCCTGACGGAAACTTTCCAGGCGCTTTCCGCCGAGGCGCTCAAGAGCAATAACCAGGCGTTCATCGCTCTGGCGCGGAGTCAGTTTGAAACCTTGCAGGCGCAAGCCAAGGGCGATCTGGAAACGCGGCACAAGGCCATTGACGGCCTCGTCGGCCCGCTCAAGGAATCCCTGGGTCGATACGAGCACCAGATCCTGGAGATGGAAAAGGCCCGCCAGAAGGCTTATGGCACCCTGGATGAACAACTACGTACTCTGGCTCAGGCCAATAAGCGCTTGGAGGAAGAGACCAAGCATCTGGCGAGCGCCTTGAGTTCACCCCTGAAAGCTCGCGGCCGATGGGGGGAGTTAACTTTACGCCGGGTCGTGGAGTTGGCCGGAATGGCGGAGCATTGCGACTTCACGCAACAGGAAACCATCACCACAGATTCGGGGCAACAGCGGCCAGACATGACCGTGAAGCTTCCTGGGAATCGCCGTATCGCGGTCGACTCCAAGGTTCCTTTGCAAGCCTTCCTCGATGCGGTTAATCCGGAGAAAACTGAAAAAGAAAGAGCTGACGCCCTGGCGACGCACGGCAAGTTGGTGCGGGGCCACATGAAACAGCTTGCCGAACGCAAGTACTGGGAACAAGTGGGGTCGGAACTGGAGTTGGTGGTGCTGTTCCTGCCGGGAGAATCCTTTTTCAGCGCGGCTTTGGAACAGGACCCTCAGCTCATTGACGATGGGATGCAGAAGAAAGTTGTGCTGGCAACCCCCACGACGCTCATCGCCTTACTGCGCTCGGCAGCCTATCTCTGGCAGCAGGAGAAGATTGCCCAGAATGCACGGATGATCAGCGACCTCGGCAAACAACTCTACGATCGCATCGGCACATTTCTGGAACATTTCCAGGCGGTGGGCGACTCCCTTCATGGGGCGGTGAAGTCTTATAACAATGCCGCGGGATCAATGGAAACCCGCCTCTTGGTCTCGGCGCGGAGGTTCAAAGAGCTCGGCGCAGCCACGGGGAAGGATATTCCTGAACACGCGCCGATTGATGAAACCCCGCGCACGCTGGAGGCGCCGGAGAAAGAAGATAAAGAACAGGAGTCGGGAGCCGGGAGTCAGGAGCTGGAAGTGAGGAGTTAAGAGGTTGGCGCGGGAAGTTAGAAGCTAAGTGCGCGAAGGGAGGAGCGGCAAGCCAGGCGCTTGTTATTCTGACTCCTGGTTCCTGTCGCCTGACTTCTAGCTCTTAGCTTCCCGCTTCCCCCATAAAAAACTTTGGGGGTGCATCACTGCACCCCCGAGAGTTCCTTTCAATTTTACGAAAGAGGCTTACCTCTTTTTCTTGGCTTTCTTTTTAGCTGCCATTCTATTCTCCTCCGAACTTTTTAGAATTTCCGCCAGCGTTGCTGGCGGAGCGCGTATTCAATCATCATGTTTAGAGTAACCGAATTATCTTGTCAAGAGGAAAGTGATCGTTGACGACGAAAAAGTGAAGCGCGAAGAAAATATTTGGGTCATCACGCAAGGTCTCAACCTGCCTTCCGATCCATGGGTGGCCAGTAAAACGCAGCAGAGGCCGCGCCGCAGGCGCTTGGCAGCGAGGTTCCGCGTCTTCCTGGGTCACATTCAAGGTAAACTGGAATAGCGGGGGGAGGGCGGATGGAATCGTCCGAAGGGATTGACTGGGAAACCGGGTCCGACCTGCAACCTTTAATTTGCATCCAACGCAGAAGGGCTGAGGGCGCCCGAAGGACAACCATGCACACTGCACAGGCATCTTCCCCATGTCACCTAAGAACTATGCGAGATATCCTCTGCTCCCTTTGCATTCTGGTATCGGCAGCATCCTTCGCCGGCGCTCAGGAGGGCCAAGAGCTCCCCCCGCCCGGCGGAACCCTAAAGGTCACCACTGCGGTTGTGAACGTCTACGCCGTTGTGCGGCAGAAGAACGGCCGGTTGATTCCCGACCTGAACAAAGACGACTTCCTGGTGGAGGAAGACCAAAAGCCGCAGGTCATCCGTTATTTTGCGCGGGAAACCGAAACGCCGCTGACCATGGGCATCCTGGTGGACACCAGCCCCAGCCAGGATCGCGTGCTGGAAGTGGAGAAAACGGAAGCCGAGGCATTCCTGCGGGAGGTCATGCGACCGAAGGATCTCACCTTTGTCCTGCACTTCGACGTGGAGGTGGAACTGCTCCAGGACTTCACCGCGGACCTTCATATGCTCGACAAGGCCATCGAAGAAACTGAAATCAATGGCGGAGGAGTCCGCACGCCGGGTACCTTCCCCTCAGGCGATTCGGGCGGGGCGACGCATCTTTACGATGCCGTTTACCTCTCGGCGCGCGAGTTGCTCAAGAATGAAGTGGGCCGCAAAGTCCTCATCCTGCTTACCGATGGTGAAGATCAGGGAAGCAAAGTTAAACTGGAGGCGGCGCTGGAGGCGGCGCAAAAATCGGACGTCATCATCTATTCGATTGATATCAGCGATCGGGCGTTCTACTCTCGACACGGGATGGGTTATGGCGGCGAGTCGGTATTGCATAAGCTTTCCGACGAAACCGGTGGCCGGGTGATCCAGGCGAACAATGCGAAGGATACCTCGGTGGCATTCCAACAGATTGCCAACGAACTCCGCACCCAGTATTTATTGGGGTATACGCCCACCAACACCAAACTCGATGGGACCTTTCGCAAGATCGAAGTCAAACTTCGCAATGGGAATGCCAAGGTCAATGCCCGGCGCGGATACTATGCGCCGGAGGGCTAGCTGACTGCCGACAGCTAACCGCCAGCAGTAACTGTCGGCTGTGGGCTGTAAGCTATCAGCTATTGAGAGGGTGCGAAATAGCCCGTCTTGGCCCGAACGTGCAGGCTCTTATCAACCGGCTCAATTGCAATGTGGCGGAAGGTTCCGTCTCGGGCGGTGTTATTGGAAGTATAGCTGAGCAAGAATTGCGTGCGGAGATCGCGGCCAATGGCTCGGAAATCCTCCGCCAGGTCACTGGCTTCGAAGGGGAAGTAAGCTTTCCCGCCGGTTTCTTCCGCCAGCCGCTTGAGGATTTTATCGCCGCGTTGGCCGGCGCCGCTGCGGTTGGTGCTGATGGCGAAAATCGTCACTTCCGCCCGTTGTGCCATGCCGAGCGCTTCCTCGCGGGTGTGCTCGCTTCGGTTGTCATCTCCATCGCTAATGACAATCATCAGGCGGCGCAGGTAGGGCTCGGGAGGCGGGAAAAAGAACAGCTTCTCCCGACAAGAAAAGTAAATGGCGTCGTAAAGACTGGTAACCCCTCCCGCCTGCAAGCTGCGGACCGCGGCGGAAAGCTTCTCGACGTTGTCCGTGTAATCCTGAACCAGTTGGGGCTCCACATCAAAGCCCACCACAAAAGCCTGGTCCTTACCCCTCCGAATGATGTCGGAGAGAAAATCGGTGGCCGCTTGCTGTTCAAAGCGCAGGCGGTCACGAATGCTATTGCTGGTATCGATCAGGAGTCCGATGCGAAGGGCGAGGTCCGTTTCACGGCTGAAATACTGGATGGTTTGCGGCTTTTCGTCCTCGAAAAGGTTGAAGTCATCTTTGGTCATCATAATGACCAGGCGATTCTTCTTATCGGTCACTGTTAACGGCACGTTCACCAAGTTAACCGGTATTCTGATAATCGTGGGATTGGTGGGGGTTTGCACCGTACTCGGAGGTGTGCTGGGGTTGGTCTCTTGCGCAGGGAGCCACGACGGAAGGGCACAGAGCACCAGCAGGGTGGCGAAAATTCTCTTGATCATAGAATGACTCCGCTTACAGCAAGCAATTATAGGAAGCCCCCCAGGAACCGTCAACGAACATCAAGGTCCCGTTCACTTGGAAGCTGCGTCGTGGGCTGCCGGTTGCCCCTCCAGGGCTTTCCTTCCCCCCCGGCGATTCTCGATCCGGCGCGAGGAACCTTCGCGTGCCGTCACTTCGCCCCGCTCAAACTTGTATTCAACACAAGTGGCGCCATCCAGGCCCAAACGAACCAGGGCGGCGATATCCAGGCGGCGTTCCGCCTCGTCAAGTTCTTGCGGGCGGGCGAAAATCGCGGGTGCGCGAGGCATAAAGCGCGGACAACAATCTTCGAAGGGCTCGCAGGAAATTCTATAGGTTCCGATCTGCCTTGCCAGCCGGAGGATCTCCGCTTTGTCGTCGCCGGCGAGTGGACGGTAAACCGGCAGGTCAATCCCCTGATCAATCGCCATAAGGTTGTGCAGGGTCTGCGAGGCCACCTGGGAGACGCTGTCGCCGGTGACCAATCCGAGGGCATGCTCGGCACGCGCAATTTCCCGGGCTATGCGCGCCATCATGCGGCGGTACAGCAACACCCGGTAGCTATCATGGACGCCCGCCACGATCTGCCGTTGCACCACGTCGAAGGGAATCCGATACAGTCGCGAGGTGAATTGAAAGGGGGTGAGCGTGCGGACAAGTTCTTCTGCCACCCCCGAGGAGGGATTGTTCGCGGGCGATGGATTGCCGAAGAAATGCGCGAAGGTGATGTGGCAGCCCCGGCGCATCATTTTGTAGGCCGCCACGGAGGAATCGAATCCCCCGGAGAGCAGCGCCACCAAACGCCCGCTGGTGACTGCGGGGAGGCCGCCGGGGCCTTCCACGCGATGGGCGTAGATCAGCGCCCTCCCTCCCGGGACAATCTCCACCTGGCAGGTTACCTCAGGCTCCTGGAGCTTGACGCGCACGCTCGCCTCGCGCGCGCGCAGGTGTTCCAACACGATGCGTCCCAACTCCCGCTCCAGTTCCATGGAATTCATGGGGTACGCGGAGTCCGCCGTTTTGACGCGCACGGCAAAGTTGCGGGGATTGGCTTCGGCCATCATCTCGCACGCCGCCGGCCCCAGAGCTTCGAGCGGGCTGGGCACTTCGCGCGCCGGGGCGATGTAAGCAAGGCCGAAAACCCGGCGCAGGCGCTCAATGATCTGCGGAAGGGCCGCGTCATCAGCCGGAGTGAGGATCAGGCGCTCGGAAATGCTTTCCAGCGAGGCCACCGGCAAATCCGCTACACTTTGGCAGATGGCATCCCGCAGCCGGCTGAGAAAGTATTTCTTGTTCCCACCTTTCAGCCAGATTTCATGGTAGTGAAGAATCAGAACTCGCTTCATGCGACGGCTGCTCGATCCGAGGCGGCGAAGAATGGCAAAGCCTGCGGGTAAATTCAGCGGAGGTTAGAATATCGGTTTTCACGCCCGCCCGCAAGCTGGGGAGGCCTCTCATGCTGCTTGACACTGTTTCCGCCCGCCGGTACGATGCCCGGCAGCTAAGGTTTTATTCCGCAACGGAACTTTGAGAGGAGGCTCCCCTATGGTTACGATCGGCTTACGTCGTGTCGCATTGGGTACCCTGGCAGGCGGGGTCGTCTGGGGAATTTGGAGCACTATCATCAACCTGGTAGTCCTTGCGCCAAAATACCAGTTCGCGCAAGCGCACCAATTATTGCTAACCCAACCGCGCTACCCACTCTTCGTGGTCTATTGGTTTGTGACGTTGTTCCTAATGACCTACGTTCTGACCTGGGTCTATGCGTCCGCGCGGGCCACCCTCGGGCCGGGGCCCATCACCGCGTTGCGCGTGGGATTGATGGTAGGCTTCGCAATGAGTTTCCCCCTCAGCCTTTCGATGGCAGCCTGGGCGCCCTTCAGCCGCGGCATCACGCTCGGGTGGATGCTCGACCTCTGGGTGGGCTCGATGTTGGCGACGTTAGTCTCTGCCTGGCTGTACAAAGAAAGCTAACAGCCGACGGCTCACAGCCAGCAGTCTCTGTCGACTATTAGCCTTTGGCTGCCGATGAAGGAAAGCTAACCGCCGACAGCTCACAGCCCGCATTTTCTGTCGGCTGTTAGCTGTCGGCTGCCAATGAGAATTCCAGCTTGTTGCCTGATGGATCGATGCGGTCCAGCCGCACGCGCACGCGTTCGCCCAGGTGGAACGCGCGGTGAGTGTGCTGCCCAATGATGGCGCGCTGGTGCTCACGGTAGACGTAATAGTCATCACCCAGCGAGGCGAGCGCCACGAATCCTTCCACAAACAGGTCCGTGAGCTCCACGAAGAAGCCAAATTTGATCAAGCTGATGATGAGGGCGTCGAACTCGTCACCGAGGTGCTGAGCCATGAAGGAGACCTTCTTCCATTCGATGAGCTCGCGTTCGGCATCCGCGGCACGACGCTCGGCCTCCGAGGTTTCGAGGCCGAGGGCGTGGAGTTCCTGGGGCAGCACGAAGGAGCCGCCGGGCAGGATTGGACTCGTGGCGGCGGCTCCTGGGCTGATGGAGGCCGGCTCGTGCTGTCTTCCCGTCGCCGTCCCGCGACGTTTCCGGTGGGCATCCGGCTTTGCTGCCCCGGAAGCCGGATGATCCCCATCATCGCTCGCCACCCGCGCGCTGCCGCCTTCGCGTTCGAGCGCGGCCTTAAGATTGCGGTGCACGATAAGATCCGGATAACGGCGGATGGGCGAAGTGAAATGGGTATAGGTCCCGGTGGCGAGCGCGAAATGGCCCACGTTCTCTTCCGAATAGCGCGCCTGTTTAAGCGAGCGCAGCATCAGGTAGGAGAGGATGCGCTCCTCCGGCTTCCCCTCCAGGCGCTGGGCGAGGCGCTGGTAGTGCCGCGGGCTGATCTCCAGTTCTTTGGACTCCACCCGCTCGATGAAGCGCATGTGGCGGTCGCGCTCGTCTTTTCTTCCTACGCGCAGGCGTTGGGCGGCGGGCAGTTCCACTCCCAGTGAGTAACCGAAGGTCGCAGCGATCTCTTCAAACTCCAGAACCTTCTTCGCGTCCGGCTTCTCGTGGATGCGATAGAGCGAAGGAATCCCGCGGCGCTCCAGATACCCGGCCACGGTTTCATTGGCGGCCAGCATGAACTCTTCAATGAGGCGGTGGGCGACGTTGCGTTCCGAGCGCGTGATGCCCACCATGCGGCCGAACTCGTCGAACTCAATCAGCGGCTCGGGCAAATCGAAATCGATGGAGCCGCGCTTGACGCGCCGTTGACTTAAAATGAGCGCGAGTTCCTCCATGAGCTTGACAGCTTGACATAGGCTAACATAGCGTATGACAGCCGTTTGCTCGCCTGACAAAATGTCCCGTACGGCCGTGTAGGTCATGCGTTCGACGCTGCGAATAATCCCCGGCGCCAGCTCGTACTCGACTATTTGTCCCTGAGGATCAATCTCCATTAGCGCCGACATCACCAGGCGGTCGACGTGCGGATTGAGGCTGCAAATGCCGTTCGAGAGTTCCAGCGGCAGCATGGGCACGGCCCGGTCGGGGAAATAGACGGAGGTCCCCCGCAGCCGCGCCTCCCGGTCTAGCGCCGAGCCGGGCCGCACGTAGTGGGCTACGTCGGCGATATGCACGTGCAGCAGGTAATTCCCATTCGCCCGGCGTTCCACCAGCACGGCATCGTCAAAATCCTTGGCCGTTTCGCCGTCAATGGTCACGATGGGCAGTCCGCGGAAATCGCGGCGGCCTTCGCGGTCACGCTCCGGGAGGTACTGCGGCGCCGCTTCGGCCTCCGCGAGGACTTCCGGGGGAAAGCGGTGGGGGAGGTGGAATTTGCGGATGATAATTTCCACGTCCACGCCGAAATCCTCGCGCCGGCCGAGAATTTCCACCACCCGTCCACGCGGCAAAGCCGCCGGGCGGGGATAGCTGGTGAGCTCGACGTCCACCACCAGGCCTTCCAGGTCGCGGGTGCTTCGGGCCTCGGACCGCGGACTCTGGGCTGGCTGTTCCGACTCGCCCCCGAACTGGCGATCGCGGCGGCGCGCCGCGGCAGGGCTCTCACCGCCCGGCCACTCCTCCCCGCGCGGAATGACGATTTCGAAGGGAATGCGATGATCGAAGGGCAAAACGTAGTTGTAGCGCTGGCCGCAATGAAACTGGCCTACCACAGTCTTCTGGGCGCGGTCGATGACACTCAGGATGCGGCCTTCCCGGCGCCCGTCGGGCTTGGCGCGAAGCACCTGCACTTCCACCCGGTCGCCGTTCATGCCCGAGCCCATCCCGTCGGAGGAAATGTAGATGTCCTGATCGGAGCCCGCCAGCGGCGCGTCGGGGACCACAAAACCGTACCCATCGCGGTGGCCAATCAGGCGGCCGGTGACCACATTCGCCCCGCGCGTGCGGTGGGTGGGCTCTGCGAGTTGCGTTTTAACAATATCACGGCGGACCACCCCGCCCTTCGGGCACCCCTCCTCAACTGAGGAGGGGAGTTCGCGTTCCCCTCCTGGCTCAGGAGGGGTGCCCGAAGGGCGGGGTGGTCCGTACCCTCCCTTTCCCACCAAGGCGAAGTGATTCTTCTTGAGATAAACGATGCGGCGATGGCGGGAAAGATCTTTGAGCGCGTTCTTGAGGTCGCGCGCCTGGCTCGACCGCAAGCCGAGCTCCACCACCAACTCACGCAGCCGAAACGTCTTGCCCGGCTCGCGCTGGAAAACCTTGAGAATCTCTTGCGGTGATGGAAATTCGCGCATGGAGCTGTGCTCAATTAATTCTATCACGCACGGACACTCGCGGGCCGCAAGTCATCGGACTCCGATCATGCCTTATCCATGGATTGTATGGTTGGAAGACTTGGCGATCCACCACGCATTTATTAACAACCCAGCCGGCTACACTACCAAGTGAGGTCTTGGAAAGCATGCGCATGGGTGCAAGAATCTTTATGAACTATAAAATGCTTTAGAAGTTTCAAATTGACAAACACAAAGGGTCAGACTTACTCTTTGAATGTGGCCATAAGATGTTCATAACGTGTCCACAAGCCATTAAGTTCGAATGTACCATGGGAAATGACATGAAGAAGAAGCTTACCGATGCCCAGTTCCGAAAACTTTTTACAAAATCGATAAATTCTTACCTCTCGACGCTGCCTCCAGAAGAACAAGAAAAGCGGATAAAGGCTGCCCACGCCACCGCTATGAAACTTTGTGGCTCCAGCGATCAAATCCCGCCAGATACTCGCGGAAGAGATCAGAATCATCGCTTAGTCCATAACTCCGCAGAATAGTAACAAAATCGTTGCGCGTGCATCTGCCACTCATGATGAGGTCGATCACTTCCTTCTGAAGCCTCTCCAGTTCAAGCCTTTCCGGCGTCTTGGGCTTGCCCCGGAATCCGCAACAGGAACAGACCCCCGGACCAAGAAAAAAAGGGTGTCCTAAAAGTGTGTCGTTAGAGAGGGGGGAGAGAATATAGGCGATGTTGTGGGCTTTCTAAATTGCTTACTTAATGCCAATCCCTGTTGTTGATAGGACGATCCAATCCCTTGGCCGTACAGTTTGAGCGGCCGATCTGCCATTTTAAGGTACGTCAGCCGTCCGACTTCTTGCCCGTCTTCCAATATGATTGGTACTTCATGCGCCCGAACCTCCAGTACCGCCTTCGTGCCCTTGATTTCACCACGATCCCCGTATCCAAAGCCGGGATCGAAGAACCCTGCATAGTGGACGGTAAACTCTCCTATCGAAGAATCATACTGTTCCATTTCCGCCGCATAACGAGGCGGGACCCCAACCCTTTGTTTTGACGCCAGTATATAGAAATCATTAGGATTAAGCACGAGGCTCTTTGGATTTAGGGCCAGAATTGGCTCCCAAAACTCTTCAACATCGTATGCGCCCACTTTGGTGAGGTCTATCGGCGAGCAACCTTTTTTGGCCTTATAAGCCACGATATTATCCTGTTCATCCCCTTGTAGATCAATGGATATCCTAAGCCCATCGTCTATAACTATTTCAGTTGAGGCATCGCCGTTTTCCTTGTAGATAAGTTTCCCTTGGCGAGACAATAAGCGTAGCGCTTCGTCATTACGTTCCGGATCCCCCCTGAAGAATCTGATCTGATTGAGTTTCGTACCTTCTCTGACAATGATCGGGAATGTCTGGGGGACGATCTCCACGTAGAGGTTCCCAGAATACCCTTTTGGGACTGCCTCAAATCTGCCGCTGCCATCAGCCATCAGTCGGGTAAATATGTCCAAGCGGCCCGTCGTGCTTTTCGGGTTTGCTCTCCCCCGCATATCAGCCGGCAGTTCCAAGCTTTCGATCAGAGGAACGATGAACACACCCCCAGCATCAAGCAATGCGGGCTGGCTCAAATCAATTACCTCTAGCTGCAATTCCCTAATCTTTGAACTAATCAGAAACTTCCGACTAGGGATGAAACTTGCCTTAACCCGGTATGCAATGTTCCCAAGCCGCAGGTCAATACTTGCGGGCTGGATTTGGTCATTAGAAATCTCGGCAGGGGAACGAATCTTGCCGTTCCTTATCAACTCTTCGATTTCCTGTGATGGCAGAATCCCTTGTTCTCGGCGAGCGACTCGCGAGGGTTGCCCAAACAGATCTAAAGCCTTTTCTCCGTTCACGTCCCCACCAACTATGAATTACGATGTCGGTCAGCTAGCGCCTGAACCTTCTTGGCTCGTTCTATCAACTTTGCCTTATTATATTCGGCAGAGCAACTAAGACTGCAAAATACGCCTTCACTTTTTTTCCCGCTGCCCAAGAGGGTGCCATTGGGGATGACTTTACCGCAATTCTGGCATAGGTTCTTTTGCACGCTCCAAGCCTCTCACGTCTTGATCTTTCAGTATTGTCGAAGCTGAAGCGTCCTCGGGTCATGAACGTCGTCATCGACGGCGTGCGCCCGCTTTCTGAACATCGGAAGGGTTAGCCGATAGCCGCGGCGCTGGCGACCAAGGGCGCGACGCCGTTCGGTTGCTTCATGTACCTCAATAATCCTGTTTAGATCAACCTGGGGATTGTTCTTAAAAATCTCTTTGATTAGTTGCTTTGGGGTCTTGGGCATAGATTCCCTTTTTCCCTCCTCTTGAAATCACATGAATGGGCGATACTCACCTTTGAAGTGAATAACCCCTCGCGCATTTCTTTTCTCCATGTAGTCAGCGAGGAGATCGTGATACCCCCTAATCTTCTCAGACATGTGGGGATTTTTGCCGAAGTCGTCAACCATAAGGTTTAGGTCACGGTCCAGAACATCCATGGAAATGCCATAACCGTGTACGTGCCACTTCTTTGTATTGTTCAATTCCTTTGCAATCATTTCAGCGCGATCAACTTTCATCTTCTTCGTAACACGCAGCCCACGAGTTCTTGTAATCTTCCAGTTCTTGAACTTGTACTTCACCAGCCAGTCTTTCAGTAGGGTTATTGAGAGTTCCCTGGCGTGCTCATACTGGTACAACTCGGCTTGATCGAAGCCATCGATCAGCAGTTGGGTTTCAGCGTTCGTTATCGTTCCATTTTGCGCCTTGGTAATCAGATCGTTGTACCGCTCCAAATAACCCAGCGCCGGGACTTGTTTATCGCTCTGAGTTGACACCTGTGGGTCTATCGGTCCAAGTCTAGAATAATAATCCATGTGGATATCATCGCCAGACATTGCCAACACGGTTCCTGCGGAAAACGCATAGTTGGGAACAACGAAATCAACCAACTTATAATGCCGTCTGAGTGTATCAACAATTCGCTGCACGACCTCTATGTATCCACCCCCAGTTGTGAGACAAACGATGAGTTTTCTACGATGCGGGGGTTGCTGTGACTTTGTCTCGACCGCTGAGCGCAGCAGATCGTCCACTCCCCAGATGATCGGGCCGGAGAAGGTGATGATGGCGGATTTGCATTCGATCTCTAACTCTGCGATGCGAGCATCGAGCTGTTGCTCAACGAAGTCGTTTGCGTTTCCTGGCATAGTAGGCATCTATGTCCTTCTCAGATTAGACGCAGCAGAGGATCGCTTCGCAACAAGTGGAACCATATACTGACAAACTTATAGTATCATGTCAAATGGACCGTTGAGTAGAACAAAGCCCAGAGTCATTGGTTCTTCCACCGTGCCTTAGCTGCCTTAGCTGCACTTGCAGACCGCTTTCTGGCAGAAAGAGCTTTTGCCCTTGCCACCCCACCCCTCAACCCACCCTTGCGTCCTATCTCCGCAAGATAAGCTGAAATCGCTGACGGCTCTGGCTCTGGCGATTCGGTCAATTCCTCGGTTAGAAGCTTCGCGACTTGCTGGGCTCTCTGATTTGTGTCGCGGGGAAGCTTCCTTGGTTTTATCATGTCCCCATTTTGGCACAGCCCACGCGATCAGGCCATAGCCCATCTAAGTTCAAATTGAGTCACTACCCGGTCTCCATACCGGTTGCTATTCCCGCGCGTGGGGCTATAATGGCGGGCAGCAATCGAAGTCTCCCGCCCGAGAGACCCTCGCCGTCCACATCGTGAGCACGGGGGAGGTGTCTGCTTGAAAGAGAACATTGGATTTAAACTCAACGGCAAGGCGGTGAATTTAGAGGTTGACCCCAGCCGCCCCCTTCTCTGGGTTCTGCGCTATGACCTGGGCTTGTCCGGGGCCAAGTACGGTTGCGGAGAAGGGCTTTGCGGAGCGTGTACGGTGCTGGTGGGCCGCAAAGCCGTGCGTTCGTGTCTCCTCGAGATGAAAGACGTGGCCGGCAAAAATGTCACGACCATTGAAGGCTTGGAAAGGAACGGCAAGCTCCATCCCTTGCAGAAAGCTTTCGTCGAGCAGGGTGCTCTTCAGTGCGGCTATTGCACTCCCGGCATGATCATGAACGCTTACAGTTTGCTGCTCAATACTCCCCAGCCTTCGCGCCGCCAGATCATCGAATCGATGGACGGCAACCTGTGCCGCTGCGGAGCCCATAAACGGATTGTGCAGGCCATTGAGTCCGCCGCGAAGGAAGGTGTGAAGAATCCCCCTTTGTAGCGTCGATCTCCGATCGACGGCGGCGGTCAGAGACCGCCGCTCTGGAGTTTCTACATTTGCTCAGCGCGAAGCAATTCAGCGCCCAGCTTGCTGGTAACCACCCCGGCGCCTCCGCGCCACCCCTCCTAAATCAGGAGGGGAGTTCTTAAAGGCTCCCCTCCTCAGATGAGGAGGGGTGGCGCGGAGGCGCCGGGGTGGTGCTGAACAGGAAATGTAGAAACTCGAGGACGGCGGTCGGAGACCGCCGCTACAGATCGCGCATCGCATGTTTCAAAGGAGATGATCCATGAAAACTGAAAGCGGCACGCCACAGACGATTTACGAAGAATACCTGGCACATGACTTCTCGGATCTCGAGCCCACGAGTCCGGCCCTGCCCCTGGATCGAAGACAGTTTCTGAAACTGGTAGGCGGAGGCATCGTTGTCCTCCTGACCATACCCGATGCGCGAGCCATTCAGCGGGAGGGCGGCCCCGCCGGGCGGCCGCAACTTCCCCAGGATTTCAATGCCTTCCTCCGCATTGGGGAAGACGGCCGGGTGACCGGTTTTACCGGAAAAATCGAGATGGGCCAGGGAGTCATCACCTCTCTCGCCCAAATGCTGGCCGACGAACTCGCCGTTTCCCTTGAGGCCGTGGACATGGTGATGGGCGATACCGACCTCTGTCCCTGGGACATGGGAACGTTTGGCTCCATGACCACCCGTGGTTTCGGTCCGGCGCTTCGTGCCGCCGCGGCCGAGGCGAAGGCCGTGCTCGTCGAGTTGGCCGCGGAATCCCTGCAAGTCCCCAAGGAGCGCCTCAAGACCAAAGGGGGAGTGGTTTACGAGGACGCCGGGCAGAAGAAAGCGACCTACGCCGAGCTCGCCAGGGGAAAGAAGATCTTGCGGCA